>MDSV01190769.1_pt1 | contig 10632 bp, 4 predicted proteins | sample 810851 | NCBI WGS metagenome assembly MDSV01 (sample SAMN05326640, study PRJNA326480) | marine metagenome | isolation source: seawater | place: Atlantic Ocean: North East | collected 2012 | reverse complement strand
TGGCTCGCGGCCTCGCGCGCGTCGCGTCCGCGCGCGTCGCCGGCCCGCGCGGTTTCGCGACCGCCGCCGCGGACGACACCCCCGGCGGCATATTCCGGAGCAGCGTGGCGAACAAGTCCGGCCTGTCCCACGCGCTGGACGCGGTGATGCGCGAGGGCCACCACGACATGCGCGCGTTCGGGCGGGGCACGCTCGCCGCGCTCGCCTCGCGCGCCGCGTACGCCCGGTTCACCGCCGCGCACTTCCACTTCTACTCCGAGCTCGAGCGGAGGCTGGACGACGCCGCGCGCGGCCCGAACCCCACGCCCACCGGCTCGGTGTGGCGCCTGTTCTCGGAGGATCTGCGCCGCGCGCCGGCGCTCGAGCGCGACCTGGCGCTTTTGCTGGACACCACCCCCGGCGACCACCCGGTGACCCCCGCGACCGCGGCGTACATGCGCCTCATCGCGACCGCCGCCGAGCGCGAGGCGAGCTCGTGTGGTGTTCCTATCGCCGGAAGCGGCGGAAGCGGCGGAGAAACGGGCGCGACGCCGGCGCTGCTCGCGCACTTCTACGCGCGGTACCTCGCCGACCTGTTCGGCGGATCGATGCTGGGGTGGCCGACGCGCCGCGCGCTCGGGTTCAGGACGACGCCGCAGTTCTACGTGCACGACGTGTTCGTGGAAGGCGGCGCCGCGAGCGCGCGCAAGGACTACGTCGAGCGCGTGTACGAGGCCATCAACGACGCCGGCGCTCACGTCGACGACGCCGCGGCGGCGGAGACGGTGGACGAGGCGCGGCGCGCGTTCGCCGCCAACGCCGCCGTGTTCGCGGAAAGTGGAGGGTCGTCGCTGCTCTTCGCGACCGTGGGGGGGGCGAGGGTCTTGGGGGGGTACGCCGCGGAGCGGATCTGGGGGGCCAGGGAGCAGAGGGACCTGTTCGGGAGGCTGGTCAAGAGACGTGACCCGGACACGGGGAAGTTTTAAAAAAGTCTTCTCGCGTTTGGGTACTATTTTACCTCTACCAAATCGGGCTATAGCTGTAGTCTCACACTTGTGTGATACTACTTTACCATAATATGAGACTGATTGCTCTGTAGTATCTTGGATGACACCTTGTGCTTTTATAACCGCTGCGTTTAAACGTTTCTGTTTTGCGGATCGTCGCTGCTCGGCACACGCAGATCCTGTATCCTCCGAACAAGGAGGTTTTCAACTCGTCCTCGTCCTGTTAGCTCAGCGGCAGAGCGCTAGGCTTTTAAGCACTGTGCATAAGTTTCAGACTAGATACCTAGTGGCCATGGGTTCGATCCCCATACAGGACATCTTTTGTGATAAATACTCATATGGAACTTTTGCACGCAATATATTCTGACTGCTCGTCCACTGCGTGTGAAAAATTTTTTTGCGTCCTGCCAGCCCGAGAGCTCGCCTTGCTTTTTTTGCCCACCCCACGGGACACCGCTTCTTTCGACGGCCATCCGGCGGCGACGTCGACGCGTCCAGCGCGCTGCTCCGCGACTCGAAACTCGCTCTCTGTCTGGGGAGATACGACGGAAGTCCCTCAGAGTGGTCCCCATACGTTTTTTTTGGTTATTTTTCGGTTTTTCGTTTTATGCGACGGCCGAAACGCTCGAGGCTTCGGAGACGGGGAAACAGACGGCGAGGATTGGAGTGACGAGCGGGGTGATGGATCTTGTGGAGACCACGAAGACACGCGTTCACCACGAGGACATGAGTCCTACGAGTCGTGATGCACCTGACGCGCGTAGTGTTTCTTATTACCCAGCCTCGGGGGCGTAAAACGAGGCGTAGAACGACGTGTACCGTACTGCCGACGTTCGCGTCACCCGCCGATCACCCGCTCCTCCGCCGCCGCGGCGACCGCCGCCGCGTCCCGCACCGCCGCGACGACGTCGCGCACCGCGCGACACATGCGCGTCTCCGGCTTCGAACCCGCGCGCCCGAACGTGTCCGGGGACGCGGCGTCCTCCCCGAGTTCGCCGGCGAGCCGCTCCAGCGCGGCGACGCCGGGCACCGGCGCCTCGAGGGTCTCCGACACCGCGATCCAACCCCCCGTGGGCGCCATCGCCGCCGTCTCCCCGATCGCCTCCAGGGTCGAGCACGCCGCCGCGAACGCGGCATCCAGACGCGCGACGCGCGTCGCCGAGACGTCTCCTGAACCCGACGCGTTCCTCCTTTCGCCGAACGAGTCGCCGAACTCGGCGGAGGCTTCCGCGCGCGCCGCGGCGGCGACGGCGGCGTCGAGCTCGGCTCGGCACGACGCGAGGTCCTCGCGGAGCCGATGGGAGACGGCCCACGCGTCCCGCGCCTCTCGCGTCGCCTCGTCCACGCGCCGCTCCGCGGAGAGCCGCACGCGGTCCACGAGCGAGCGCGCCGCGCGCTCCGCGGTGTCCGCGCGCCTTTCGGGGGTCGCGCCGGAAGCGGCGCTGAGGCGCCGCGGCGTCGTCGCCGGCGCGTTTCGGTTTTCGTCGTTCGGCGCCGCCGCCGCGGAAACGCGCGGCGCCCGCCGCGCGGACGGGGGCGTGCGCGGCGGACGTGGCGGCTTACCGCCCGAGCCGGGCGACCGAGGGGAACCCGACGGCGAGCCCGACGGGGAGTGGACGTTCCCGTTTTGTGTGACTTCCCGTCGCGTCGATGACGCCGCCCCCGCCGCCGCCGCCTCAGCCGCCTCAGCCGCCGTCGCCAGCTTCCTTTCGCTCTTCGCCGCGTCGAGCTCGGCGGCGCGCGCCTTCTCAGCCGCCGCCGCCGAGGCCTTCGCGGCCGCGAGCTCCAGGCGCACGGCGTCCAGCTCCGCCTTGACGGACGCCGTCGCCACCTCCGCGAGCGCCACCGCGGCTTCCTTCGCGGCGGCGAGCTCGGCGGAGGCGTCGGAGACGGACGCATCCGCCAAACGCCGTTCCAGAGCCGCCTTCTCCTTCTCGAGGTCGGCGACGCGTTCCTTCTCCACCGCAACCGCGCGAACGTACTCGCCGACGCTCCCCGCGACGTGCCCCGTGAGCGCGGCGCGGCGCCTCGCCTCCTCCAGCTCGCCGCGCGCCTTGTCCCGCGCCGCCTCGCACTCGGCCAGCGCGCGCCGCGCCTCGGCCAGCGCGGCGGCGGCGTCGCCGTCGCCGCCGGCGCGCGTCGCCGCCTCGCGTTCGAGGGACACCAGCCGCTCCGTGAGAAGCGCCGTCCGCGCGTCGCGCTCCTCCCTGTCCTTCGCGGCGACGTCCAGCAGAGACCGCTGCTCGGTCACAACCTCCTCCAGCTGCCTCGCGATGTCTGCGGCGGCCGACGCCACCTCGCGGGTCTCGGCGAGCTCGGCGCGCGCCGCAGCCAGCGCCGACGCGAGCCCCGCGTTTTCCTTCGGGTCCGCATCCGGGTTCCCCCGCGGCTCCCCCGCGCCCGCCGCCGCCGCCGCCTCGCGCGTCTCGAGCGCGCGCTCGCGGCGCTCCAGCGCGCCCTGGATCGCCTCCAGCGCCTCCGCGCGCGCCGCGCCCGCCTCGGCCACGGCCTCCTGCCTCCGCTCGACGGCGTCGTGCAGCTCGCCGAGCGCCTTCTCCCGCTCCGCCGCCGCCGCCTCGCGCGCCTCGGCGGCGGCGACGCGCGCCGCCGCGTCGCGCTCGAGCGCCGCCGCCGCGGTTTCCCTGCTCGCGAGCGCCGCGACGCGCGCGGAGACGTCCGCGCGCATCGCCTCGAGGGTCGTCGCGACGCCGTCCACCTGCCGCGCGCGCTTCTCGCCCATCTCGCCCGCCGCGCGCGCCTCCGCCTCCGACGCCTCCGCCGCCGCGAAGCGCGCCTCGGCGCTGACTAAATTTTGCTGACTAAATTTCTCGTCGCGCGCCAGCGCCGCCTCGCGGCGCGCGCACGCGGCTTCGCGCGCGCGGGTCACGGCGGCGAGGTCGCGCAGCACGAGCTCGCGCGACTGGAGATCCGCCTCCGCGCGGCGAACCGCCGCCTCCTCAGCCTCGAGCGCGTCCGCGCGTCGCCGCGCGTCGTCCGCCATCGTCGTCGCCGCGGCTTCGCGCCGCGCGGCGACGCGCTCGCGCTCAGCCACCGCCTCGGCGGTGGCGCCGCGCTCGCGCTCGGCGACGGCGCGCTCGCGCGCGCGCACGGCGGTCTCGCGCCGATCGAGGTTCGCGGCGACGGAAAGGTTGGCCGCGCGCGCGGCCGAGGCGGCGGACGCGGCGGAGTCCGCCTCCGCGGCCACCGCCATGGTGTTCGCGGCGCGCGCGTCGCGCGAGGCCCTCGCGGTGGCATCCGCCATCGCGAGCGCGGACTCGCGCTCCGCAGCGCGCGCCTCCCTGGCGCTCGCCTCCGCCTCGCGGCGCGAGACGCGCGCGGCAGCCTCGACCACCTCCGCGGGCGTGCGCAGGGGCATGGGCGCGCGACCGGCGCCGGCCTCCACGAACGTCGGCGCCGCGGTCGTCTCCGCCGGGACGCGCGCGGCGTTTCCCGCCGAAACTCGCGGCGGAGACGCGACCGATTCGGTCGCTTCGGGAACCGGAGCCCCGGGGAGGCGCATGAAGTCCCCGAAGTCCATCAGCGGCGGCGGTTTCGCGCTCGCCGGCGCGGCGCTCGCCGCGCCGGCATGGTCGTCCATGCGGCTCCGTCGCTCGCCCCGTGCCTCGACGGTGTGACGCCGGTCTTCGCCGTTTCGATCGAAGGTCCCAGGGCGCGAGCGCTTTCTGAAGCGAGCGATCACCGGTCGGCTGATGATGGGACTCTGAAAAAAACTTTTTTTTTGTGCGACGCTCAGGTTTCGACGTATCCCTTCGCAGCCGCGAGTAGGCGCGTGCTCTCGTCCCACGGGCAGCCGTTTGCGCGCGCCCACCTCAGCAGCTCGAGGCGGCCGCGGTACGCCGCGTACGAGCACGTATCCTCGTCCCACGGGCAGCCGTTCTCGCGCGCCCACTTCAGCAGCTGGAGGTGGCCGCCCTGCGCCGCGCGCGAGCACGTCCGCTCGTCCCACGCGCAGCCGTTCTCGCGCGCCCACTTCAGCGTCTCGAGGTGGCCGCCCTCCGCCGCGTACCTGCACGTCCGATTGTGCAGCGGGCAGCCGTTCGCGCGTGCCCATTTGAGCACCTCCAGGTGGCCGCCCTGCACCGCGAGCGCGCACGTCTCCTCAGCGTCCCACGGGCAGCCGTTCTCGCGCGCCCACTTCAGCACCTCGAGGTGGCCGCCCTGCGCCGCGCGCGAGCACGTCCACTCCTCCCACTCGCAATCGTTCGCGCGCGCCCACTTCAGCACCTCGAGGTGGCCGCCCCACGCCGCGTACGCGCACGTCATCCCGTTCCACTTGCAGCCGTTCGCGCGCGCCCACTTCAGCACCTGAAAGTGGCCGCCCTTCGCCGCGCACGCACACGTCAACTCGTTCCACTTGCAGCCGTTCGCGCGCGCCCACTTCAGCACATCGAGGTGGCCGCCCTTCGCCGCCCGTGCGCACGTCCACTCGTTGCACGGGCAGCCGTTCTCGCGTGCCCATTTCAGCACCTCGAGGTGGCCGTTCTCCGCCGCGGATAAGCAGGTATCCTCGTCCCACGGGCAGCCGTTCGCGCGCGCCCACTTCAGCACCTCGAGGTGGCCGCCCCGCGCCGCGTACGAGCACGTTAACCAGTTCCACAACCATTTGTCCGCACACAACCCTTTCAACTCCTCCAGATCTCCTTTACTCGCCGCTGCCGCGCACAGGTAACTCTCGTCCTCCAGAAGACCTCGCGAGTGTCTGTCCTTCAGCAAGCTCACGTATCCGAGGACCTTCGCGTCCGCATTCGACAGCTTCTTTATCTCACGCCCCGTCGCGTCCACCGCTTCGCGCAACCAGCTACTCACCGCGCGAAGCCGACCGAGATCCGCGGGCTCCGGCAGAAAGTCAGATCTGAGAATGTGCGTGGAGACCACGTCGACGGAAAGGCTCGAGAAGGCGCCTCGCGCGTCGGCGGTATCCATGCGAGTATCGTCGTCTGTCGACACATCCGAGCGCATTGTAGACGGTGAAGTACCTGTGGTGTCGGTATCGTGCGTTCTGCGCGCGTGTCTGTGCGCCGCACGCGCTCGGAAGTCGCGCGTTCTCTCGGACGTTACGACGGCGACGAATCGTCAGTGCCGCCTCGAAATTTGACGTGACCGCGAGCAGTGCGAGTCTCGCGAAACTGGACGTGGCTCGTATCGAGAACGAAAAACCCGTTGCCCCCCGCCCCACGCGGCACACTTCCAGCGGGCGCGCGCGGACCGCGGCCGTAGCATGAGCAATAAACCTCGGTTTGGCCTGGAAGCGTTCAAGTTCGCGACGTACGTGTCCGTCCCCATTTTCATGACCGTGGTGTTCGCGGCGAACCCCGAGAATCTCGAGACGATCATCAAGCAGCACGCGTACGTGGTGTACCCCCCCGAGGGCCCGAAGCCGCCGACGGCGAAGGAAATGCGCAGGATCGTCGAGGCGAACAAGAAGAAGAAACTCGACTCTCAAACAGAACCGTCGCGGGGGTGGTTCGCGCGCTCGAAGTGAAACGTGCTCGGTGGTGACTCGAGAGGCCGTCTCGTCGCATCGTCATCTCGAGAGGCGTACCGCCTTCGACGGACGAGACTTCCTTGAAGTGAAGCGAACGCTTCGGTCCGCCGTCCTCCGTCGATCGGCGCGTCGCGATGACGACACGATCGATCGGCGTCGCATCGCGCGCCGCGTCCATCCGGGACGCGCGAACGCGCTTCACCGTGAAACGCTCGTCGCCACGACCGGCGGCGAAAGGAACGTCCGCGCGCTTCTTCGCGGTCGGCGGCGAAGCTTCGTCGAAGACGAGCCGCGGAGGTTTCCGTCGCGACGCGACGAACCGCCGCCGATCCTCCGCGGGCGTCACGCCGTCGGCGGCGCGCGACGAATTCGACGGCCCGCGGCGCTTCGAGAGCTTCGAGGCGTTCGAGCGCGACGACGAGGAAGACACCGAGCTCGACCTCGAAGAGCTCGACCTCGAGGCTCTCGACGCGCCGCCCGAAATCAAAGGCGGGGGCGTTTTGCTCCGCGTCGTCGCCTTCGCGTTGGCGGCGTGGTGCCACGCGCTGGCGCCGCTGGGCGGGCGCTGGGGCCAGGCCGCGGCTTCCGCCAAGACCGCCACCGCGGTCGCGCTCTTCGCGACGCCGCTGCAGTGGTTCGGCGTCGCGTTCTTCCTGTCCGCGATCGCCAGCGGCGGCCTCGCCAGGGCGCTCCGCTCCGCCCGCGCGTTCCAGCCCATCCGCGCGGACGGCCCGGCGGCGCACGCGGCTTCCGGGACCAAAAAAAGGACGCCCACCGCCGGCGGGCTCGCGCTCGTGCCCGCGGGGTGCCTTTCGGCGCTCGTCTTCACGCGCGCGGCGGACCCGGCCACCAACGCGGTGGTGGTGTGCGCGCTCCTGTTCCTGGCCATCGGGTTCAAGGATGACCTGGGGAAGCTCCGCGCGAGGAGAAACGACGCCGGCTTGCGCCCCGGCGCGAAGCTCGCCGCGCAGAGCGCCGTCGCCGCCGGCTTCGTCGGCGTCGTCGCCGCGCTCTCGCGCGCGGGCGTCTCGCCGGTGAGCACGACGGTGACGTTCGGGTTCGGCGTCTTCGGCGCGCTCTGGGAGCAGCTCCTGACCGGCGCCGTCACCGGGCTGAGCGGTATCCGGAGCCTCGAGCTGCCCCTGGCCCCCTGGGCGTACTACGCCCTCGCCGCCTTCGCGGTGGTGAGCGAGAGCAACGCGGTGAACGTCGCCGACGGCGTCGACGGCCTCGCCGCGTCGCTGTGCGCGATCGCGTTCGTCGCGCTGGGCGTGGTGTGCCTCGCGGGTGGGCGGGCCGAGCTCGCGTGCTTCGCCATCGCCATGGGCGGCGCCAGCGCCGGGTTCCTAGTCGTCAACCGCCACCCCGCGTCCATGTTCATGGGCGACTCGGGGAGCCTCGCGCTCGGCGGGGCGCTCGGCGCCGTCGCCGCCGCCGCCGGCGGGTGGGCCACGTTTCCGCTCTTCTGCGTCACGCTCGTGTTCGTAATGGAGACGCTCTCGGTCATCGCGCAGGTGGCCTGGTTCAAGTGGACGAAGCGGACGGGCGGGGAGGGCAAGCGTCTGCTCCGCATGGCGCCCCTGCACCACCACCTGGAGCTCGGCGGGTGGGGGGAGGTGCGGGTGGTCGCGACGCTCGTCTTCGTCGGAGCCGTCTGCGCGCTCGTCGGCGTCGCCGTCGCCGGAGGATGACGACGACGACGATACGATGAGCGTTTTAGTCACTCGCGACGAAAATCGTTATACGCGCACGTATGTGGTACACATCATATCATAGCTCTGTATGCAGAGACGACGACGTTTTTGTTCGTCCATGTGTCAGAGCTGTGTGCGTCTCGTGCCCCGCTCGCGAACGGGACGTCGCGGCGCCGTCGCGCGCGGACCGTCGCGCGGAGCCGCGCGAGACACGTCGAAAACCGAAATCGCCTCGCCGTGTCGCAGTGTCGCGTTGCTCGGGGGGCCAACCACGAGTCTTTGAAAACGAGAGGAACCCTCTCCTCCACGCAGAGGTGGTCGCGCGGCGCGTGCGCGAGGACCTTCCGCGCTCGCGCGCCCGGCGGAGCCGCGATGGGGGCGTGTCTCTCAGCGCCCAAGCCGGCGGCGGACGGCCCTTCGGTCTCGGCGCGATCCGCGCGGACCTTCGGTGTCGCGCCCGTGCAGACGGCGAAGTCCGATGGCGAGTCGTCGGGGGAGATGGTGGAGGTCCCGTTGGACACCCCGGTCGCCGCGGCGTCGGGCGCGGGGAAAGGCAGCGGCTTCGGTTCCTTCCTCCAGGCGACGGTCACCGTCGACGCGAGGTCGGCCGATGGTCCGCGCGACGCGCCGCCCGAGCCGAGCGAGGGTGCGAACGGCGCGCTCGTTCCCGAACGCGGTCGGATCGACCAGGCCCTGGTGGACGACATGGACGCCGCGGCGGCGAATGCGCTCGCGGGCGGTGACGACGAGGACGCCGATCCCGGTTCGAGCGCCGATCGCGTCGAGGCTCGCGCCCGGGCGGAAGCCGCCGCCGCCCGGGAACAGGACGTCAGCCTCGTGCTTTCGGGCGACCCGTCGGATGAGGAGACGTTCTCGGATTCGGGAGAGGAGCCTCCCGAGGCGGACGAGGACGACTCGTACTCCGAGTACGAGTCCGACGCGTCCTCCGCGCGGGACGACGAGGGAGACGATGCGCGTCGAGCGGGTCCGTCCGAGAACGCGACATCCTCGGACGCCACTGACGACGCTCTCGCGGTCGAACCCGCGGCAACGGCGGCCGCGCCTTCCGCTCCCGGGACCGACGAACCCGCCGCGAACGCCTCGGACGACGCGCCGGGTCCGCTTTCCGGGACGCCCGAGCGGCGACTCGCGGACTCGACGTCGGAGGACGACTTCGAGGACTCGCTCGGCGTGGTGGACATGGGCCCCGTGTCGGACTCGGAACCGAACGGTTCCGAGTTCGATTCCGCGGCGAGCGAGAGCTCCGACGGCGACGGCGGCGAGGACGGCGGGCGCGCCGCGGAGACCGACGGCGAGACGGAACCATCGACCGAGGTTTCGGCGGAGGTTTCGCCGGAAGAAGACGCGCTCGCTCGCGACGCGAAGACGGATCGTTCCGAGTCTCTCGGCGAGACTCGGAATCCCACGGAAGAAGCTTCCGAAGAATCGCGAGGCGCGCGCGAAGACGCCGACGCCGCCGCCGATGACGGCGCCGACGACGCCGAGTCTTCTTACGCCTCCTCCGAGACTTCGTACGCCTCCTCCGCGTACGGCGACGAGGACGACCGCTTCGACGCCGACGCCGGGCCGCGCGTCGCATCTACGGTGGAGGCGTTCGGCTCCACGGTCGACGCGACGGTGACGGAGGTGCGCGCGCGCTCGAAGCACTCGCCCCCGCCGACGCCTCGCGTGCGCGGCGCCGCCGAGGCGTCGGAGCCGCGAAACCAAAGCAGCCGCGGCGCAACGCCTCGCTCGGCGCGGAGCGGCGGCGTGCCGTCGTCCAGCCGGAGCGGTGCGGACTCGGCGCGCGAATCCGCGCGCGACTCCGCGCGCAGCGGCGCGTCGGAGGGGTGGACCAGCGTGGTGGTGCTGTACGTCACCTCGGTGAGCGCCGTGCGCCGCACCGCGGGCCAGTGTCAGCGTGTGCGCCAGACGCTGGCGAACCTCGGCGTCGAGTTCCTCGAGCGGGATGTCTCCATGGCCACCGCGTACAAGGACGAGCTCGCGCGGCGGCTCGTCGCGGCGAGGACGAAGGGCGGAGGCGTTTCCGGCGAAGACGACGCGAACGACGCGCGTCACTCCGCGGGGACGGAGAAGGAGGGGAAGACGGCGAAAACAGGAGGAGGCAAGCCGCCGACGTCCGCGGGCGGCTCGTCCTCCGCGAGCGAGCTCGTCGTGCCGTGTTTGTTCGTGGACGACGCGTTCGCGGGATCCGGCGAGGCGCTGGACGCGTCCGCGAACGACGGCTCTCTGCGCGCGCTCCTCGAGGAGCGCGGGCGCGTCGGGCGCGCGCGCGCAGAGAAGGACGCCTGCGCGGCGTGCGCCGGCTGGAAGCTCGTGATCTGCGACCGGTGCGACGGGAGCATGCGGTGGCGGATGACGGACGAGAAGACGGGCGCGGTGCTGGGCGAGCGGCGGTGCCCGTGGTGCAACGAGGTGGGCATGC
>MDSV01162196.1_pt1 | contig 10634 bp, 6 predicted proteins | sample 810851 | NCBI WGS metagenome assembly MDSV01 (sample SAMN05326640, study PRJNA326480) | marine metagenome | isolation source: seawater | place: Atlantic Ocean: North East | collected 2012 | reverse complement strand
CTACTTGGGAAACAACTTTAGCTACTGCAACTAGTAGATCTACTAACACAGTTACCCAATATACTACTACATGGGCAACAACATTGTCTACTGCAACTAGTAGATCTACTAACACAGTTACTCAATATACGACCACTTGGCAAACTTCTAAAAATACAGCTACAAGTAGATCTACAAATACAGAATATACATCTTATTGGAATACATCTAGAAATACGTATCAAAGTACAAGTAGATTGACAAATACAGAATATACAACTGCTTGGAATACAAGTAAAAACACTGGTACTAGTGTATCTACATCACATAATACTAGTACAACATATACTACATATTATACTACATCTTATACATCTTATTGGAATACATCTAGAGGGACAAGTAAAAATACATCTACTACGTATACTACTACATATAAAACTAGTTTTAATACTTCTAGACAGACAAGTCGTACATCTTATTTTAATACGAGTACTTCTAGAAATACAATAACATACTATTCTACAACGTATACAACTCAGTGGCAAACTTCTTGTTTTGGAATAGATCAAAATATTTTAATGGCAGATGGAAGTTCTAAGAGAATTGGAGATTTAACAATATTTTCCCCAGTTGAACACGTTGAAACTACATCTGGTAGTAATATTTGGGTTGGTGTAACAGATACTGGACATTATATGGCTTCAGGATCAAATGATTGGATTTGTGATATAGATGATCCAGATCATCACATGTATGAATACAATGGTGTTACTATGCAAATTCCAATTTATGTAACTGGAAGTTTTTCAGATGTTAAGTCCATGAATATGGATGATTTACCAACTACTGGATCTGTAGCAGATGATTTTGATCATTATAAAGATTGGACTGCTAACACATCTCAAACATTTAACACTGAAACTTCACGTCTAAAAGGATATGTAGACGGTACCGATAATGTATATCACCAATTAACATTCGGAAATGGAAGTGTAATTAAAGTAACCAAAGAGCATCCGATATTTGTTAAGCAAGCTAGCAGTGGAGTATATAAGTTTATTAAAGTAGAAGATCTAACCACTAATGATAAGGCTATGGGAGTAGATAAGTCTTTAATTGATATAACCGCTATAGAAATTATTAACGGAACTTTAGAAACTAGAGATCTAAACGTTGAAGAGTACGATGTTTTCTTTGTTGATGGAGTGTTATTTCATAATGGACCATTCTGTTTTATGCCAGAACAATTAATTTCCATGGCAGATGGAGACCTTAAAGAGATTCAATATGTAGACGTTGGAGAAATGGTTCTTACATACGATCAAGAAACTAATACCATTAAAGAAAGTGAAGTTTGTGAAATAATGGAAAAAGATCATAGTGATGTGTATGAAATAGAATTAGATAATGGTAAAATTATAAAACCAACTGGAAATCATCCAATATTAATTGATGAAAAAGGTTGGTCTACTGTTGATGGATATTCTCCAAATCATGGTGATGGAGATGGAACAATAGAAGAAGGAGATTTTGTATTTGATGTTTCTTCTGGTGAAAGCGTAAAGGTAAAAATTAATAGAATAACCCACATTCCTGGAACATATACAACGTATAATTTTGTTGACATGGAATATAAGACTATAATTGCCGATGGTATTATAAGTCATAATTCAGGTGGTAAGTAGAATGCCTTTTTATACTAATAGAAATACAAGTAGAAATACATCTAAGAATACTTCGACAGTATTCAGTACTGCTACATATAGAAGTACTACGTACACAACCACTTGGCAAACTTCTAAAAATACTTCTAGATCAACAAGTAAAAATACATCAACTGCGTATACAACCACTTGGCAAACTTCTAGAGCTACTTCGCATCAGACAAGTCGTAGTACAAGTAAAAATACAACTACTACGTATACATCTTATTTTAATACAAGTACTACATTCGGAACTTCCAGTGTTACAAATAGATCTACAACTACTACGTATACTACTGTGTGGAGTACTCAATGGCAAACATCAAGTGTAACTAATAAGAGTACAACTACTACATTTGCTACAAGTACAGCGTGGAATACAAGTAGTATAACGAATAGAACAACTTCTACAACTACTACTTTTAATACGACTACAACATTTAACACATCCAGTATTACAAACAAAACTACGTCTACAACAACTACATTTAATACTCTTACAAAATTTAATACATCTAGTATTACCAATAGAACGACAAGTACGACTACTACTTTTAATACAGGTACTACGTTTAATACTAGTAGCATTACAAACAGGACAACTTCTACAACTACAACGTTCAATACGACCACAGCATTCAATACATCTAGTATTACAAATAGAACCACGTCTACAACTACGACGTATAATACTCTTACAAAATTCAATACATCTAGCATTACAAACAAAACTACGACTACAACATTTAATACTACTACAACTTTTAATACGTCGAGTATTACAAATAGATCTACAACAACTACATTTGATACTACGACAACCTTTGCAACAACTACAGAGTATACATCTTATTGGCAAACTTCACGTACAACAAATCATTCTACTACAACTACGTTTGCAACAACCACAACATTTAATACATCTAGTATTACAAATAGAACTACGTCTACAACAACTACGTTCAATACAACTACAGCGTTTAATACAAGTAGTATTACAAATAGAACAACTTCTACAACTACAACTTTTAATACAAATACAATATTCAATACTGTAACTCAATATACTACTTCTTGGCAAACTTCACGTGTAACTAGTAAAAGTACCAATACAGAGTATACAACTTCAACAGTATTTAATACGGTTACACAGTACACTACATCGTGGACTTCTTATTGGCAAACATCAAGTATAACTAATAAGTCAACCACTACAGTTTTTGATACAACTACAACATTCGTAACTTCTAGTATTACGAATAGAACCACGTCTACAACTACTACATTTAATACTACAACTGCTTTTAATACAAGTAGTATTACAAACAGGACAACTTCTACAACTACAACGTTTAATACGGTTACAGCTTTCAATACAAGTAGTATAACGAATAAGTCAACTACTACAACTTTTGATACAACTACAACATTTAATACGTCACAAGATACTACAACTACGTTTAATACTACAACTACGTTTAATACTAGCAGTATTACAAATAGATCTACTACAACTACATTTACTACCACTACAACTTTTAATACAAGCAGTATTACAAACAGAACTACGTCTACAACAACTACTTTTAATACTACAACAACATTTAACACAAGTAGTATTACAAATAGATCTACAACTACGACATTCGATACTACAACTACATTCGTAACTTCTAGTATAACAAACAGAACTACGTCCACTACAACTACGTTTGCAACAACCACAACTTTTAATACGTCGAGTATTACAAATAAATCTACAACTACTACGTTTGATACTACTACAACTTTTAATACTAGCAAATCTACTGATACTGTTTATACATCGTATTGGAATACATCTAGTATTACGAATAAGACTACGACTACAGAATATACAACTGGATTTGAAACAAGTAGTATAACAAATAAGACAACAACTACAACTTTTGATACAACTACTACTTTCAATACATCTAGCATTACAAATAGAACTACGTCTACAACTACTACATTTAATACTACAACTGCTTTTAATACGAGTAGCATTACAAATAAAACTACGTCCACTACAACTACGTTTGATACAACCACAACGTTTAATACTAGTAGTATAACCAATAGAACAACTTCTACTACCACAACGTTCAACACAACTACAACATTTAATACTAGTAGTATAACAAATAGAACCACGTCTACGACCACAACTTTTGATACAACTACTACTTTCAATACTAGTAGTATTACAAATAGAACTACATCGACAACAACTACTTTCAACACTACTACAACGTTTAATACGAGTAGCATTACAAATAAGTCTACGACTACTACATTCGATACAACCACAACATTTAATACTTCTCAAAGTACAACTACTACTTTTAATACGACTACTACTTTTGAAACTAGCAAATCTACCAATACTCAGTATACTACTACATGGGAAACTACTTTAGCTACTGCAACAAGTAGAAATACTGTTACTACATATACGACTACTTGGGAGACAACAAAATCTACTGAAACTTCAAGAACTACAAACACAACTACTCAGTATACTACTACATGGGAAACTAGTTTAGCTACTGCAACAAGTAGATCTACAAATACAGAATATACTACTACATGGAATACAACTACTACATTTAATACAAGTAGTATTACTAATAGAACGACTTCTACGACTACTACATTCGATACAACCACAACGTTTAACACATCTAGTATAACAAATAGAACGACTTCTACTACAACTACATTTGATACAACTACAACTTTTAATACAAGTAGCATTACAAATAGGTCTACTACAACTACTTTTGAAACTACTACAACATTTACAACTAGTAGCATTACAAATAGAACTACGTCCACTACAACTACATTTAATACAACTACTACTTTTCAAACAAGTAGTATTACAAATAAATCTACAACTACGACATTCGATACTACGACAACATTTAATACATCTAGTATTACGAACAGAACTACTACTACAACATTTAATACGACTACAACATTTAATACGAGTAGCATTACAAATAAGTCTACTACAACTACGTTTGACACTACAACAGCATTTAATACTAGTAGTATAACCAATAGAACAACTTCTACTACAACTACATTTGATACAACAACTACGTTTAATACTAGCAGTATTACAAATAGAACTACTTCTACAACTACTACATTTGATACAATTACTGCATTCAATACAAGCAGTATTACAAACAGAACTACGTCTACAACAACTACTTTCGAAACTACTACTACATTTAATACAAGTAGTATTACTAATAGAACGACAAGTACGACTACAACTTTTGATACAATTACTGCATTCAATACAAGCAGTATTACAAACAGAACTACTACAACTACGTATACAACTGGATTTGAAACAAGTAGTATAACTAATAAAACTACAACATCAACTTTTAATACAACAACAGTATTTCAAACATCTAGCATTACAAATAGAAGTACATCTACTACCACTACGTTTGATACAACTACTGCATTTAATACAAGTAGTATAACAAATAAAACAACGTCCACTACGACTACATTTTCAACTACTACTGTATTTGAAACAAGTAGTATAACAAATAAAACTACTACGACTACGTTCGATACATCAGCAACAACAAATACTGTTTTCAATACTACTACAACAACGTCTACCACGTTTGAGACATCAGCAACTACTAGTACTGTGTTTAACACAACAGCCTCTACTGCGACAACCAGATCTACAGAAACTAGTAAAAATACTACAACCACATTTAACACAATAAGACAAACAAGTTTCTATAATGATGGGTAATAAAAAAATACAATTTTGAGAAATTAAAAGTATATATATTAATAGAATATTGTTATAACAAAGGAGTTTTAAACATGTCAGAAATGTTCAATAGAAAAGTTTTAGATGAAAGAATTAGAGATTTAAATAAACATGAAAGTCTAAATCCAATGAAAGATGTTGAAACTTATTTTTTACGAAAAATAAGAACTGAACAATTCGAAGCTGGATATGATGTTATGGCAGAAGAAATGCCACGTTTTAGAACGTTAAATTATACAGAATATGCAGGCAATATGCTAATTCATCCGTTAAACGGCATGTTAAGAGTTCAACAAATAGAAGAAGCATATCATACTGATCCAGATTCTGAAGTTTTAGATTATGCAGGATGGATTAAGAATAGGGTAGAAACTGGAATTGCAAACAAGTATCAAGATAGGGCAAAGTTTGAAAATTATCAACCTAGAAGTCATATTGTAATATTAGCTGGATCTAATAAAATCAAAGAGAGACAATGTTTAAATAAATTAAGACATATTAATGACACGTATTTTGGAGATGTTTATTTTAAACCTCACCCAGTTACAAATCATACTATTATTGGTGAGATTAAAGATTTGTTTGGACAAGAAAATGTTCTTCCAAGAGAAGCTGATGTTTATCAATTTATACAAGAAGCTGATGTAGTTCATACTACACATTTAAGCGAAACAGCTTGTACGGCTGCATGTTTAGGAAAGGAAATAGATCCTACTGATGTATGGCAAGATTTATTTATGTCGTCCTTTTACCATTTAAATAGATATATTTTTGATTATGCTTTTGATGGTAAAGCTAACGATTGGATTAATAAAGCATTTTCAAGTTATAAATCAGGCGTTATCAATCCTAGTGTTGATAAGAATTGGAAAGAAAAAGTTGATAAGTACTTGGACTATATACGAGCAAAAAGAAACAAATATAAGAATTGGTATATAGAGGTTCCTAGGAAAAAATAATGTATGAAACTTCATGATGCAAATACTTTTTTAGAGTATAGAAAAAAACAAGAACAGTTACATTTAGAAAAAATTAAAAACAGTAAAAATCCTTTAGATAGTATTTTGACTGTTGAAATAAATGCTACTGAATTATGTAATAGAACTTGTGTTTTCTGTCCTAGACATGACCCTAAAGTATACCCAAACAGAAATTTAAATATGAGTACAGATGTTGCAGATAAAATTGCAACTAACCTATATAATGCAGATTATTCTGGAAGGTTATCATTTAGTGGCTTTGGGGAAAACTTATTAAATAAAGAATTTGATAAAGTCATATACACAATGAGATCTATATTGCATGAAAATTGGTTTGAATGTAATACTAACGGTGATATATTGGATGTAGATTATGTAATTAGATTGTATGATTCAGGATTGGATATGTTATACATTAATTTGTATGATGGTCCAGAACAAGCAGATGATTTTGTAAAATTAATGGAAGATTCTAATGTACCAGTATCTCGATATCAGCTTAGAGCACATTGGGTTGGAGCTGTTGAAGATTATGGATTAAAATTAAATAATCGCAGTGGAGTAATAAACTGGATAGATATAGATGAAGATGATGTAGCGAATTTAGTTGGTTCTAAATGCTATTATCCATTCTATAAAATGTTTGTCGACTGGAATGGAGATGTTTTATTTTGTTCTAATGATTGGGGTCGTGAAATAATAATTGGTAATATTGCAAATCAATCATTATATGATGTATGGATGTGTGATAAAATGAAAGAAATAAGATCTCGATTATCTATCGGAGATAGAAGTAAAAGTCCATGCAATAAGTGTTCAGTAGGGGGAACATTATTTGGTAAACAAAGTTTTGAATTAATTAACGAGTATTATGAAAGTAGCAATAACAGGTCACACTAACGGATTAGGAAAAGAATTATATGGTCGTTTTGATGATATAAAGGGATTTTCATCAAGTAATGATTATGATATATCGGACAATTATGAACGAGCAAAAATAATTTTTGAGTTGGATAAATTTGATGTGTTTATAAACAATGCACATTCATTTTTTCATCAAACTCAGTTATTAATGGAAGTATTTGATAAATGGAAATATGAAAATAAAACCATTGTTAATATAATTAGTAGAGCAAAATATGATAATATATCGAAAGGATTTTTATATTCTGCTTCTAAAGCATCGTTATCACATCTCTCCCATAATTTAAGATTTAATACAGATAAAAAATGTAAGATAATAGATATAAATCCAGGATTACTTGATTCTGCTTTATCTAGTCTAACAAATAAAGAAATGGCAGATATTGTTATGTGGTGTATTGATCAACCTGAGCATATTGAAATTGGAGAAATATCTGCTTGGCATAGAGATGCGTATATTGAAGTACAAAAAGAAAAAGCAAAGTTATATAGCAAATGATAAAAGAAAAAATGACATTAGAAAAGTTTATTGAGCCACTATCTCTAGATGATTTTTATGCACATTATTTTCAAAAAAGGCATTTTGTTATAAAAGCAAATGAAAATAGATTTAAAAACATATATCAATGGGAAGATTTTAATAGATACATGAATGGTTATCCACGAAATTGTGGAGATTTACAAATCATAAACTATGATGGTAAAGATGGAAAGTGGTGTTTTGATAAACAACGAACTAAAAATATAGGACGTAAGTTTTCTAAAAAACAAATATATGATTTTTGGAAATCAGGACATTCATTTATTTTACCATTACAGGAATACCAAAAAGAAGAAATGGTCGATATTATTTCTGCTTTAGAAATTCATTATGGTCATGGAACTGCTAATTTATATTGTTCACCATGTGCAGATTCTAAAAGCTTTCCACAGCATGCAGATAGTACAGAAAATTTTTTAGTTCATGTAGAAGGTAAAGTTAAATGGACGTTGTTTAATGAATTTGGAAAATCAAATCATATAAGCGAAAAAGTCGGTGGAGGAGTTAGTCAACTAGAAGATAGAGAATATACTATTATGAATGAATATGAATTGGAAGCTGGAGATTTATTATACATACCAAGATACCAATACCATAAAGCACTATCTCTTAGTCCACGAATATCAATAAGTATACATTTTCATGAACGAAAACCAAATCAACCAAGAAAATATGGGGCAATACGTGAACCATGGTTTGATTGGATAAATTTTAAAACTTAAAATAGGAGTCAATAATGGCAAAAGATAAAGAAACTAAATTCACCCCAGAAGAATTGCAAAATTTACAGGCAATTCAATCTGGCTATCAAGACTTACAGCTTAGAATGGGTGGTTTAAAGATGCAACAAATTGCTCATGATAGAACAGCAGAAAGATTGGTCGAACTTGAAGATCAATTAATGGCAGAACTTTCACAGTTAAATGATACTGAAAAGAAGACCGCTGCAGATCTAAATGAGAAATATGGTCGTGGTTCTTTAGATCCGGCTACTGGAGTTTTTACTCAAGATCCAGATCCTAAAGAAAAAGCGTAAAAAACTTAAGAATAAACTACTCCAGATACAACGTTTTTATCTTTTGATAAATGTGGAGTATATTTAATTAAGAATCACAGTATGTTGTTTAAAATTTAACATCAAAACTAATAACCGGAGAACTTAAATGGCAGAAAGAATTGTCTCGCCGGGAGTATTTACTCGAGAAAAGGATCTTTCATTCCTTCCACAGGGTATTGCAGATATTGGAGCCGCAATAATTGGACCAACTAAAAAAGGTCCAGCTTTTGTTCCAACTAATATCAGTAATTACAATGAATTTGTGGATATGTTTGGAGGTCTTGATCAAGATTTATACGTTCCCTTCACTGTTCGCGAATACTTACGTAGCGCGGGAACAGTCACAGTTGTAAGGGTTTTAGGATTAGGAGGATACTCAGTAGGTCACGTACATATTGGAGCTCACAATGCCAGCGCTAGTAGCACATATCAAACTTATGCTATTTTAGCACCAAACGCAGTAAATCCAGAGGCAACTCTTGGAAGTACTACGGCAACTGGAACAGTGAACACTTTTACAATTGTGACAGGTAGCTTTGCTTTCTCTTCATCTCTAGATCCTGCAAGTGCAAAGTATGTAGAAAACGTTTTCAGTGGCAACCCACTTTCAGAAGTGGCAAGTACTGGAGCGGCTTCTCCCTTTTACTTATACAAAGTGTATAAGCAAGCAGCAACTACTATAGCGGCTGCTTCATCATCTGCAAACGTAACAGCATCTATTGCAACGATGGATTACGCAGCAGATTACTCTAATGCATCAACACCGTTTGTAACTTCTCAGAAGATAAATGGTAGTACATCTGATCTTTTCAAGATAAAACTAAGATCGCATGGAGAAGATACTAATAACAAATACAAAATTGGTGTCTTAAACGTTAAAAAAGCTGGCTCAATTGCGGGTTCAGATTATGGTAGTTTCTCAATTCAAGTTAGACAAGTTGACACTCAAACTTATAAACCAAGTGATGATGTCATTGTAGAACAATGGGATAACCTTAATTTAGATCCAAATTCTGCTAACTTTTTTGCACGTAAAATCGGTGATAGATATGTTACCATCGATGCACAAGGTAAATTGACTTATAATGGCGATTGGCCAAATATGTCAAAACACATTTATGTTTCCAACTATGATGCCATTAAGAAAGGAACAACTGCAGTTACTATAGTTCCTTTTGGTCACGGCCCAATGCAACATGCAACAAATAGTGGTTCAGCAGGATGGGTAGTAACACCCGCATCGTACATCGCAACTCAAACCAATACTTCAACATCAGAGTTTGATACTACTGTTTTCTATGGCTTCGATTATACAAGTCAAGATTCAAGACAGTATTTATCTCCTTTAACTAATGATGCTGCAGTTGGTACAAACGTAACGTTCAGTCTTAACGATATGACCGGTCATGCTTCAGCTTCTGCTGGAGATTTTGGTGGATCATCAACCTTCGTAACAAGTGCATCTAATTTAAACTTGTCTGCGTCCAACGTAGCACAGCATAAATTCTTTGTTCCTTTCCAAGGTGGATTTGATGGAATGAACCCTGCTAATGAAAAGAAAACTGGTGCTAATATAGTTGCAACAAACCAACAAGGGTTTGATTGTTCT
>MDSV01160500.1_pt1 | contig 10634 bp, 8 predicted proteins | sample 810851 | NCBI WGS metagenome assembly MDSV01 (sample SAMN05326640, study PRJNA326480) | marine metagenome | isolation source: seawater | place: Atlantic Ocean: North East | collected 2012 | reverse complement strand
GGCTAAACTTGTTCTAGTAGGTATAAAATCTTTGATCATTTTAAATAATGAATTGTCAAAGAATTTTATTAATCTAACAAAGTCTACTAAATCATATTGTTTAAGATATTTTTTAAAGTAATCTTCACTTAAAGTATTTAAATCTTCATATCTACTTCCTGAAAATCTTTGTCTAGGATCACCTATATAATCTCCTATATTAAAATGACCTATTTGCCCTATAATATCATCATTAATTTGGTTTTGGGGTGAAAATGCTACCTCTAAATAATTAATATTTTCACTATATGAAGCACTAGCTTCAATTGTTTGTGATAGTCTTCTAAAAGGAGATAATACATCCCCTGTAGGGATAGTACTATCTTCAAATCTTACTTTATCTGTGATTCTATTTTTAATCCCAACTGCAGGTTGGTCTAAGAAAAAATACTCAGTATTGGTATTATATGTTCCTATAGGATAAACCCTTGCATTAAATAAGTGATAATTACTATTAGATGTAAAAGAAGGTATAAGAGATTCAAAAGATCCTGTTACTTTAGGGTGGATAGATATACGTGAATCTGTTGTTTCAAAACTTGTATCTAATTCACTACCTAAATCTGCTCTAAATATTAATTGATTAGGTGCACTATTAACCCCATTTCCTTCAAATGATAAAGGATTCATAACATAATCCTTAAATACACTTTCACTTATTTCTTCAGTATAATATCTTATTTCTTGTAAAGAACCCGAAAATCCCTTATAAGTGGGAAAATTTAGTGATTGTGAGGTGAAGATTGATGTAGTTGCATCATCCCACACAGTACTATCACCATTTTCAGGATTAATTGAAGAAGAATAGTACCCTATAGAAGTTCCATCTTTACCATTATATATTTTATTTCCTGCACATAGTTTAAATTTTGTAGAAGATTGTCGTTGTACCATTACTGACCACCAACCCCCATCAAAAAATGGTAAATATAAACTAGCACTAATATGGGGTTCATCAAAATAGGGTATAAATTTTAAATTAGCATATTGATAGTATGGATCTTTAATCGAACCACTATAAGAACCACTAGTATTAACTAATGAACCTGAGTCTAAACCTGAACCTGAGTATTCTAAAAATAGTTGTGAGGTATCAGTACTATTAGCTAAACTCCAAAGGGATTGGGTTAGATTAGTTAACCCAAAAGGAGAAATATTAGATGATATTTCTTCAGCTTTAAATCTAAATTGAACGGTTGAAGGTCTATTATTATTAGCCCCCCAAGCACTATTTACTTCCCAAGAACTTGTAATAAAATTTAAATCAGGTCCTACTCCTAAAGCATAATTAAAATTATTATTATATAAATCCCAATCATTAGCATTTACCTTATCTTTTCCACCAAATTCAGATATTCTAAGTATGGTATCAGGTATACCATATGAAGTTATTAATGCTCTTAATCCTGGGATTGTGCCCTTAGTATTAAGTAAGTAGGGTATATTATGGTATAATCTTTTATATAATGATTTATTAGTGTCATCCATTGATATGACATCGTTTGATGCTGATACTAATGTATCTACAAATTCCATTCCAGTAGAAACTGGTCTTGATTGTGTTATCTCTGGGAAGGGGAATGTTGAATCTGTATTAGTTATTCCTAAAAAACCTGTGTATAAATCTTTATTTGAAAAATTATTTTGGTATAACTTAACACCAAAATCTTTTATAGCATCTGCTACTAATTCTTTTGAAATCCCAAAATCTAATCTATTATCAGCATTATATTTTTCTGTAATGTCTTTTGTATATAGCCAAATATTATCATAATATTGGGCAACCATATCTACAAATAATTCATATTCTCTATTTTGAGGGTCATCTCTTAAATATTCTGGAATAGCATAATAAAGGGAATTTATGTTTGAATTATCAAAATTTGATGATGATCTTATCATCCCTCCATAATAAGGACTATCTTCATCTGCACTACCGAACCAAGTTAGGGCAGTAGGACTTGTAGTTTTAGCTAGTAAATAAGGGGGTTCTGTAGTAGTTTTAGGCCATGATTTTGAAGAACCACTATCATAATACATAAAATATTCAAACTGATCAAAGTTTTTGATTATATCGCTAATTTTACTTTGAATTAGTACTTTACTAGTTCCTGACCCTGTTACATTTGATAAGGTTGATATTGAAGCTGAGTGTTGTTCTATTAAGTTTACTTTATATCTAAAATTTTCTATTCTAGTTTGGGCTGAACTGAAGTAAATAAAATCATTAAAATCTTCATAATCAACACTTATAGGAATTGAAGATTCTTCTAATAAACTATTAATTTGGTCCTGAGAACTACTAGGGGCATTTGAAATAATATCACTATATGATAAATTTTGGGATGAATTATTAACCTGACCTTTTATAGGGATATTAAAATTAGGACCTGAAAGAGGATTTGAGTCTAATGGTATACTTGGAGAGGGGAATTGTAAAACATTAAAAGCTTGGGGGGTTGAGAAATAAGTTACAACCCATAATTCATCTTTTAAATTAAATTGAGGTGGAAGAGGTTCATATAGTTTAATTAAAATACTAGCATCATTTATATCGGCATCATCTAATTTAACATTATTAGCTATAACTAATTGGTTATCACCAAAATTAAGGAAAAAATCAACAAAATAATTTTGGTCTATTCTAAAAACTTGAAAATTGTTAGTTTGTATTGTTAGTTCAGTATTATTTAAAGCATTACTATTTAGTCTAATTTCAGTTCTATCAGAAGAAATTTCAGATATATATAATTTACTATTATTATCTCCTATTTGTTTATTTAAAAAATTATAGTAGGTAATATATTCTCCTTCAAGATAACCTTTAGAAATAACATCTCCTTGAGGGTCAATATCAAAATTAGAAAATGTATTACTTGCTGCAGACTGCCCATCTTGTTCTACTTTATATGAAGTATAATTATATTCTGAGTAGAGAATACTTTTATTTTTATCATATATAAAAAATTCAATACAATCAGGTTGAGAAAATCTAGTTTGTATATTAAAAGGGGAAATTAAGTTATTATCCTTAGTATTATACTGCTGGAATTGAAAATCCTGAAAATTTATTTGGGTTACATCTGCCATTGATAATAATTAATTTTTTATGAAAATGGGAATTTTAATTTTTTAATAGCATCTGCAACTAATGTTCTAGCTTTTTCTGCTGTTAATGCTTCTTCAGGGGTAGTTGGGTCAGATACATTATCTAATTCTATCCCTGTAGATTCTTCTGAAGTTGCTGCTTCTAAATTAGTTGCAAAATTAATTAATTCTTGTTGAGAATTTAATAAGTCTTGTCTTAAAGTAGTAATTTCATTTTGTAATGCTTGAATTTCATCATTATCATTTTCATACCCTATATATTCAGCACTAGTTTCAATTAGATATTGATGGGACTGAATATTCCCTTCTTCTGGAATTTGGTAGAAAAGTTCATTATACATTTTAAAGAATTTTTGAAGATTAGGTTGTTCATCTATTTGTTCTTGAATAGATTGAACTCCTAATTCTTTAAAAGAGGTATCTATGATTTTTTCATAAGTTCTCTTAGTCGAAACATTACTGTTAAACTTTATATTTTCTGCCATTATAATGCGTTTACTACTTTAAAATAATAATTGTCATCTAATACTAGTGTTGAGTTATTGATTGTTGTTTTTATACAAATTTTATAATATCTCTCAGGTTCTAACCCATTCATATACACATCAAAATAATTCCCATTAGAATCAGAACTTAATTGAGTATATGTAGTATCATAATCTACAACAAATTCGTTAGTATCCAAATCTTTTATAGCATAATATGAAGCAGTTGGTAAATAATTTGTTCCTGTAAATCGAGATGCTGTTGTGTAAGTTCTAACTGGATATTTAGCTGCAACATTAAATCTAAATCTATTTATACTTGAAGGAGTAAATACACCAGGATTTTCTGCTAATGAAGATACTATATTTGTAGTGTTTACTATACTGGCACTAGCTTCTCCATCTAATACTGTTGTGTAATCTTTCCATTTAAAATATAATTCAGGGGGGTATATAGTATTTGTATCAACACTATAAAACTGCATTACAGGTTGAATTTGGGTATTGGTATTAAATTCTACACTATTTTCCCATTTTGTAATAAAACCATTATTAGTAAATGAACCACTATACCATTTTTCTACTACGGTTTTAGCATTAACTTTTAAATCTTTTGTGGTTCTTGTATCAAATGATTGTGTTACAGCATATAAAGTACCATCCGAACCACTATGATACCAAGCACCACCCCCAGCTCCAACATAACTAGAATTATATGAACTAGTAACATAATTATTAGTTGAATCAGTTCCACTAGAAGACCATGCTATAGAACCTTTAAAGTTAGGAGAAAGCCAAGTACAACCATCAGTAGTTTGAGGTATATCTAAATAAGTTCCTGTTCCATTATTCCAACTTTGAGCTAATGGGTGAACTGATAAATCTGTAGCTTCAACTATTCCTTGGGCTGTTGCTATAAATGATCTAAAATCTACATCCCATTGGGCCCCATTAATTTTATCATTAATTACTTCTTCAATTTCAGATTGTACAAATTCAGTTAAAAATCTTGCTACTTGAGGGTTAGAATCTACTGCTATATTTAAATTAGATATAGTAGTAATAGCATCTATCCCTGTGTTCATATTAGGATAAAATGAGTATAGAGTTGAATCTTTATATGGGAATAATTTATATACAGCCATGTTTTATTTTTTAGGGATTAGAAACTCCATCTGGGTTGAAAGAATCTAAATAAGTTTTATTAGGCGTCCATCTATGTAATTGATTTACAACATTTTCTCCTTCTTTATTTTTTAAAACTCCACTAGATAAATTGCTAGGAGATTGCCATGGATAATTTCCAGGGATTGGGGTTGTGAATTGTCCACTTGCTACTTGATTAGAATTAGTTCTATTAGGACCTCCTACTGCTTTAGGGCTTTCTAGGTCTAAATTTGTCTTATCAAAAGAACTTACTAATGATCTTTTTTCTTTATCAAGTGGTTTTTCCTTTCTATATTGTGCATCTGCCATAATTTAATTTTTATAATGGTACTACTTTACCTTTAATATCTGTATTAGGGTATTTAACTTCAAAAATACTAGGATCTAAACTAGGATAGATTACTTGATTTTGTGTTGCAGAATCTATGTCATATGAGTACTGTGAATATCCCGTAGTTGTTCCTGATTTATTTATAATTTCAACTTTTTTTACTGTTTGAACTCCTGAGATTTTATCTAATCTAATAAATAAATCTTTTAATAGGATTGGTTGATTTATCTGCCAATTATCCCTATCAAAATATTCCTGTAGAGAAGTTATACAAGCTAATATAACTTCATTATTATTATAATTAGGTAATACAACAATTTCAAAATTAGCTGCTATATTAATTATATAAGCACTTTTTATTTCTATACTATCACCAATCATCCTATATTGAGATAAATATGTTCTTATATTTTTCTTTAAGGTTTCAGTACAATATGCTAATTGCCCCCCAGAATTTAAAGATAAAATATACATGCATAAAGTTTCAATTGTTGATACTTGATTATCTAGTGTTGGTTTTTCTATATAAGCTCTAGCTACAGACCCAAATTGAGGGGGCATACTCATAACTCTAATCATATAATCATCTAGTGTAACTGTTCTTTGTTGAGTTGCGATTTGCATTATAGTATTTTGTCTTAACTCCTCTTTAGTATCTCCTGCTTTACCCCCATCAGCTGCTTCTGGGTTGGTAACTGCTATTGAAGAAAATACATAATCAGCTGTGGTACCATTTAAATTAGGGGAATTAAAAACAAGATTTTCAGTATCTAAGTTTGTTAATTCATTTGCTTGAGCATTTGATTCAACCCCTCCACCAGTTAAATATCTCACAGTTAAAGTAGTACTAGAAGGTGCAATACCATAAGTTTTTGTAAATAAAAAGTTTGTAGGTGAAAAGGCTGTGGTAAGTTTATCTTGTTCAAATGGTAAACCTATACCTATATTGTTTGGATTAGGTGTTATCAATTCATCTACATCAGCAGGATTTCCAGCTCCAAATTGAATTTGTAGAGTATTTTCTGAAGTAAGTCTAGTAGCAAAACGTCTTTGAACTTTTTTTAATTGTAATATGTAAGGAACTTCATCACTATCTGCTACATTATTAGGATCGTTTGGGTTGGTATTTTTTATGCTATCAAATACCATTTCTTGACCTAAATAATCTACTTCAGACCACACATTACCATCTGAATCTGTAATATCTAAAATTCCTATTATATTACTATTATTAATTTCTACAGTTGAAAAAGGAACTGGTTCTGTAAAACTAAAGGTTTGAGTGTTTATAACAGCTGAGATTGCATTTCTAGTTTTCTTTAAAAGGTAATATTGGGGAGTTGTACCTGCAACTTGATATATTGAAGTTTCAGTTGGATCAAAAGAATCTGATTTGGAAAAATCGCATTGATCTTCTAATATAAATGTAGAATCTGGGTTAGTATTAGAAGTTATAATACTATTCTCTCCTAAAGTTAAAGCATAATCCATATCAGGAACATACTCTCCTCCTACTAATTTAGAAGGTACTTGTTGGAATAATTCTATTGTAGCTTGAGCAGCACTAGTTGCTTTTGGTTTATAACCAAACATATAAGCTAATTCATATAAGTTATCTGTTTGCCTTGCAAATTGTGTAAAAGTTTCTTGTAATTGATTATCTAAATAAAAGGATAAAACATCACCTACATAGGCTGATTGTTCCATAAACATCATTCCAGGTGATGCTGGGGTAAAATCATTATAGGTATTAGGAAAATAAGTTTTAGAAAATTCTATTAACTTATTCCTAATATCTGAAAAGTTTCTGTTTAAATATTTTACGTCTCTATCTACTGTAGCCATTATCCAAAATTAAATTGAACTGTATTTCCTGAACTTGGTTGGTTGATAACACTATAAGTTAAGGATACAGTTATTTGGTTATTATCTTCTTGTCTTAGTACTTCTAATTCATTTACTATTATATCAGGAAATGATACTTTAAGTTGACTTTGGATTCTTTCTTTTAAAAAATCTAAATTATCTGTTGCTATTTGTTCAAAAATAAACCCTCTTAAACCACCTCCAAATTGAGGATTTAAAGGTATTTCTCCGGGTTCTGTCATAAAAAAATTGATTAAATTATTTTTTATAGCTTCTCTGGTGGTAAAATTTGGTTGGAAAGCTGCAGAACCTGTAGCAAAGGGTATATTTATCCCTACAGCAGCACTGTTATCAAAATCAATTGGGTATATTTGCTGTGCGTTAAATGCCATTATCTATTTGTCATTAACCCCATTATCTGATCCATTCCTACTTCTCCTGGGGGGAGACTCCCATTTGGTGATGTTGTATCTACTGTACCTCTTGGGTTGAAAGTTTGTGCATCTTTGCTAGTTAGGTTTAATTTAGTTTCACCTATAATATCTAAATATTTTTGTCTTTGATTTGCCTGTGATACCGGAGGAGGTGTTGTAGAGGTAATTGATTTATTTTCTTGTATAGGAGATGCAGCTATAGTGTTTACTTTTGGTGCTTTTAAAGCTTCCAATAAAACATCTTTTAGTTCTTCTTGTATAGCTTCCCTAACAGTTTCTTTTATTATTTTTTTAAGTGCGTCTAATTTCATGTGGTGTTTTTTATAAATATTAAATTATTCTGCTTTTAAATTATTTTGTTCAATGTAAAATACTAATTCATTTATTAGAATTTGATCATTTGAAGAAAATGAAGGTTCCCCTTGAAGCATAATTACATTGTCTTTATTTTTTGCTATTGCCCTTCTTCTTTTTAAAGATCCAACATCAGCACCTTCTACAGTAATTACACTTAAATCAAAACCATTTGTATTATTTACTATTGGGGACAACTGATTAGCTTGTTCTTCTGTGGATGTAATTAATGCTTTAGAAAGTTCTTCTTGGTCTACAAGATTTAAATCTATTTCATTTCCATCTTCATCTATATCCTTTGGAAGGTTAGCAGCACAACCTTCTATAGCCATATCTACAATTTCCAATAAATCTAAAATTAATTGAAGTTTTTCTAATAAAAAACTTAATGCTGCTGCTCCTTGTCCCAAAGTTCCTTCACCTTTACCTATTAAAGTTCTTAATATCTTAATAGCTTTTTCAGCTATAAGTATAGGACCAACGGGGATAGGAGTTGCTACAGTAGAAGGAATAAAAGCTATAGCACTTATTGCTGTTTGAGCTACTGTAATTCCTGTTTTGGTTGGGGGGATTAAAGCATTAATAGGGTCTAATAACCTATTAATATTATCTATTTTAACATAAATATTATTTAATTGTTTAGTTAATTTGTTTTTTAAAATTATTACCCCATTTAATTCCTCAATACCAGAAGGACAAACTATTTTACCTTTTAATTGTTTTAACACTTGTTGTTTTACTGCCTCTTCCATATCCCCTTATTGAGTTTAGTATTTCCTTTTTTTTCTAAATTTAACTCTTCCAAAAATATCTGTTTTTAATATTTTTGATTTTGTTTTTTTATTTCTTATTTTAAATTTGTTTTTTGGTAATTTTAGTTTAAAATTTCTTGAATCTGTTGATGATAGGTTTGTTGATTCTGTATCAAGGGAGGAGGTGTTTTCAACATATACAAACTCATCATCAATTTTTACTAAATCCCAATACTTAGGATCTTTAAACTCTAATTCTGTTGGTTCAGGTGGTGTTATTGGCACACCTAAACTAGGAGCTTCAGGAATCCATCTATTAATTTCTTCAACATAAACATATCCCGGGGTAGGTACTGGGAGTAATTCTAAATCATCAGTAGGGAAATCATTTTCCCTGATTCTTCTTTGGTTTTCAATATAATTAGGATCAAATTCATATCTGTTGAAATACTCGTTAAATTCTTGAATTTCTTCTTCTTTCTTCTCCAATCTTTTTTGTTTTCTTTTAGCTTCAATATTCTTTTTAGCTTGTCTAATAAGTTCTATAGGATCCGTTATACCAAAAGGTTGGTAAAGTAACTTATCTATAATATATGGGGTTGTTCTATTTGTTAAGTCATCCGTTATCTTTTTTGTAGTTGATGCAATTAAATTTTTACTATCACCTGCTTCTTCTTCAATCCTGCTTATAGTACCTCCTGATGTAGTTTTAGATTTTAAAATTGTACTACTAGGAATAACATTAGATTCTAATTCAATAAAATTAATATCATCTCTAATCCCCCCAGCAAAATTTTTAATAGATAGTCCAAATATAGTAGAATAAATAGGATTTTGTCCTGGTTTTGATATAGATATTTCTAAATCTAGGTCAGGGTTATAGGTTCCTTTAAGTGTAAATGTTCCTGGGTTGTTTGTAGTTTGGGTTGTATTCCCAAATGAATCAGTTATAGTAGCACCAATTATAGGTTCTTTTGTTTTTTTATCAACAACTTTACTAGTAAAAGTATAAGAAATAGGTGTATTATCATCAGCAAATATAACTTCTGAATTTTGTGGTGGGTACCTTTGACCTTCATAATCTTCTTCTATAATTATATCACCACTATTTTCATCAACTGACCAAATACCAGCAGAAGGGTATTTTATTACTGGAGGGTCATGGTTAAAAGCTTGGATAGCTAATTGTAAGCATTGTTCTTCAATCATATTACCAACTCTAAATTTCCTAATATTATGAAAATAATAAGTAGGAAGCCCTATATTATTTTCCACAACAATAACTATTCGATCACCTATTCGCACTCCTACAGGTCGATTTCTAGACAATAATCCCTCGGTAAATAGGGGAAGACCTGATGCCGGATCAATATCACTAAATCCATCTAATTTATATACCTCTTCGTATGTTATTTTATTTTCCCTTAGTGCTTTTTGTTTAGCATCATTATACATTTTCTTGGATATAACTCCATTTCCTCCTCCTTTAGTTACTCCAGGAGTAACTCCAGCGCTTTCTTTATAAAAGTATGCTGCATAAGTGTCATCATCATATTTATAGTAGGTATATTGATTATCACTAAACTGTTGCACAATTCTGGTTCTAGGGATAAGATAATTTGAACTATTATTAGGATCCTCCGCAAAGAACTCTTCACCAAATCTTTCTACGGTTGCATTTGAATATTTACTTGCTGGTACTGATATTCTGTCCGCATAGTCATATGCATTTGAATCACTAACAAGTGCTATTGCTATTTCCTTTTGTTCAGTGGCATTTGGTTTTCTAAAAAATGCACTTCCCAGAGCTGTTGTGTTATAAAATTCTTTAATCCTAATATATTTTATTGAATATGAATAGGTAACAACTTGCCCCGTTTTATTATAATCCGGATCGTTTGGGGAAATTATCCCTGTTTGGTTTGAGTTTAGATCTATAGAAGTTTTATTATCCATTTTATAAAATTTTATTTACTTTAGATTTATAACTATCCATTTCACTTATAAAACTATTACTACTTCCTACAATCATATCCGAAAGATTATCAGCTATAATTTTTAATTGGCCATTTACAGCTTTTATTTTTTGGGGTTCTCC
>MDSV01161902.1_pt1 | contig 10635 bp, 13 predicted proteins | sample 810851 | NCBI WGS metagenome assembly MDSV01 (sample SAMN05326640, study PRJNA326480) | marine metagenome | isolation source: seawater | place: Atlantic Ocean: North East | collected 2012 | reverse complement strand
TGGGTTGGGCTCATTATTTTTGGGATCAATTTGGATTGCACTTGGTACTGGTTGGGAAGCTACGCCAGATTTAATTACATTTGGTCAGTTTACAGGAGTTGTGCTTTTTGTAGTTGGTATTTGGAGTTGGAGATTTCCCAATATTGCTGCAGAAAATCTTAAATCAATTGGAATGTTATTTGCTTTTGGTAGTCTTTTATTTACTGGGATTATCTTATTCCATATTGTAACAGGAGTCATTGCGGGTGCTACACCGTATGTAAATGTTGTTTTAACTGCTTTATTTACGTTAGCTTTTTACATTTATAGTAGATCATAATTATGCGGGCATTTGCCCGCTAATTTAAATTTTCTTCATTCAAAAAATCAATTATAGAGTTAATTATGAAATTTTTTGAATATATTTTTCCTAAAGGTCAATGGTCTCTTCTTAGAGTAGCAATTTTGTTTATAATATTTATGATATTAGATTTTATAGTTGTTTATTATAAAATTATATAAGATTTTAATTCGTGGTAAGTGATTTATTATTTTCACTAAGAGAAGTAGAAATTAAATTTGGAAAAAAAATTATTTTTCATAACTTAGACCTTAATCTCCACAAGGGTGATGTTATTGCATTAGTCGGCAAAAATGGAGTGGGGAAAAGCACTTTAATGAAAATTATAAATGGCGAACAAGATATAGACAATGGTATTATCTGGAATTTTCCTGATCTAAAAGTAAGTTATTTTAATCAAAAATTTGTAAAATTAAAAAAATTAACAATTTTAGAAAACTTTAATGATTTAATTAATGAAAAAAATAGACACTTTATTGATATTTTTTGTGAAAGATTAGATTTAAACAAACATTTAGCCATCACCAGTTTATCTGGAGGTCAAATTAGAAAGGTATATTTGATACGATCTCTTTTACAAGAGTCCGATGTATTGCTTTTAGATGAACCAACTAATCATCTAGATTTGGAATGTATAAAATGGTTAGAAAATTATCTTAGAGATTTAAATAAGACTATTATTTGTGTGAGTCATGATAGAACGTTTTTAAGTAATTTTACTAATAAGGTTTTTTGGTTAGATCGTGGAATACTGAGAGTAAGTCCAAAAGGTTTTAAAAATTTTGATAAATGGTCTGAAGAGCTTTTAGATCAAGAGTTTAGAGAATTAAGAAATAGAAAACAATTTGTTAATATAGAATTAGAATGGGCAAATAAAGGAGTAAAAGCCAGAGTAAAAAGAAATGAAAAGAGATTAAAAAGAGCTAGAGAACTAAAAGATAAATTAGAAAAAGATGAGGCCTCTTATAGAAGTGCGATAAAATCTTTAAAGCCTAATATTGCTAAAAAATCTGTTGATCAATCTAGATTGATTGCAGAGTATAAGAATGTAGTTGTTAGATATCCAAAACAGAAAAAGAATGTATTTGAAAATTTGTCAATTAAAATAGCCAAAAATGATCGTATAGGATTACTTGGCAAAAATGGCACAGGTAAATCTACATTTTTGAAAACCTTACTGAATGAGATCGAAATAACTAGTGGAAAATTAAAGTTAAAAAAAAATTTAGAATTTTCATACTTTGATCAAATGAGAAATGATTTAAATGGAAGAAAATCCATCAAAGATATTTTAGTGCCTTCAGGAGGTGATTATTTAAAAGTTCAAGGAAAAGATCGACATGTTTGTAGCTATGTCAAAGATTTTCAATTTGATCCAAAAAATGTAAATTATACAATTCAAACATTATCTGGTGGAGAGCAAAACAGACTTCTTCTTGCAAAAGTTTTAGCTAATCCCAAAACAGGATTGATATTAGATGAGCCAACAAATGATCTCGATTTGGAAACTCTCGATTTGCTAACAGAAATGCTTTCTAATTACAAAGGCACATTATTAATAGTTTCTCATGATAGGGATTTTTTAGATCAAGTAGTTAATAAAATTCTTTATTTCGGTAATGATGGTAAAGTTTCATTATTTCTTGGAGGATATAGTGATTTTTTAAAATCTCAGACTAATAAAGATGTTAAGAAAATATTAAAGAAGGAAAAAAAAAATATTGTGAATGAGAGTAAATCTTCTAAATTATCTTATAAATATAAGTATGAATTAGACATGCTTCCAAGAGAAATAACTTTAATACAAGAAGAATTGAATAGTATTACTATGGAGCTTAAAAAAAATAATTTATATCTAGAGAATCATGAGAGATATTTAGAAATAACAAAAAAAATGGAATATCTCAGTAAAGAACTAAAAATTAAAGAAGAAAGGTGGCTGGAGGTTTTAGAAATGGAAGAAAATATTAAAAATGAACAATAACTTATTAAATATATTAGGTTGGATATTATTTTTAATTTCTTCAATATGTTTTATAATTTCTAGTGTTGGTAATTTCTGGGCATTGGTAGGCAGTCTATTCTTTTTTTTAGCATGTCTTGTATTTTTATTTCCTTTATTAAAAAAAAATGATTAGTATGAGTTTGACTCAGTTTTATTAAAGTTCTGAGCTTTCATATCATCAACAATTTTTTGTGAATTTGAACTCATAACTCTAAAGTCTGAAAGAATTGTTACAAATTGATAACCTAATTTTATCATCTCTTTTGCATAACTGGTAGATCCGTTGTGTATGCCTGCTATTTTTCCATACTCTTTGGTTTTTTGAGCAATAAGTTTTATATTTGAAAATACAGGATCTTCTCTAACATCAAATTTAGGAGGTAATCCATATGATGAGCTCATATCAGCGGGACCAATGTATACTCCAGTTAAATTTGGTACCGATAATATTTCGTCTAAATTTTCTACTGCTTGTTTTGTCTCAATCATCGCAAAACTCATAACGTTATCATTTGCCTTATTAAAATAATTAGATCCATAAACTAACTGTGCTCTCATTGGACCAAAGCTTCTTTGACCAGATGGTGGGTAATAACAATAAGATATAAATTTTTCACAATCCTCTTTATCATTAATCATTGGAGCTATTATTCCCATAACACCCAAATCTAATAATCTCATAATAATACCTGGTTCACTCCACGGCACTCTAACGATAGGAACAGATTTGCTATTTGAAAGAGCTTGTAACATCGAAATTGTCGACTGATAGTCATTTTGTCCATGCTGCATATCAATTGTAATAGAGTCCCACCCCATTTTACCAAAAGCTTCAGCAGTAAATGAGTTTGGTATTGATAACCAGCCATTTATTACTGGTTTATTAGAGTTCCAGATATTAATTAAATTATTCATAATAGAGTTTCTTTATACCTTTGTTAAAATAATAATATACTAAAATGTAAAAAAAATTAATTTATAAAAACTTCCAAAATGATATGTTAAGTTAATTTAATGAAAAAGTTAAAAATTTCACAAATACAATTTGAAGCCAAATCAACACCTTTAGAAAATTCTATTCTGTTAGAAAATTTTTATAATAAAACTTCTACATTTGCTCCAGATTTAATTTGTACCCCAGAATGCACTAATATTATCACTAATGATAAAAAACATTTATTTAAATTTGCCAATTATCAAAACGATTGTCCTGTATTAAGCATGAGCAAAAAGTATGCTAAGAAAAACAAAGTTCACATAAATTTAGGATCATTATTATTAAAAAAAAAAGGACAAAAAAAATTAGTAAATAGATCTTTTTTGATTGATAGTTATGGAAAAATAAAATCATATTATGATAAAATTCATATGTTTGATGTAAAAATCAACCAAAAAGAAAATTATAAAGAATCTCAGTCGTTTAAATCTGGAAAAAAAATTATTTTAAGTCAATTCTTAAACACTAAATTTGGACTTACAATCTGTTATGATCTTCGTTTTCCTAAATTATTTAGAAAATTAGCAAAAAAAGGTGCTGAGGTTATATTGATGCCTGCTGCATTTACAGTTCCAACAGGTAAAGCTCATTGGGAAATTTTAGTAAGAGCTAGAGCTATTGAAAATAATGTTTATGTAATTGCTACAAATATGTGTGGAACCCATCATACAAATAGGAAAACTTATGGTCATTCAGTTCTCATAAATCCATGGGGAAAGATAATTAATAAAGCATATAAAAAACAGAGAATTCTAAATACAGAAATTGATTTAATAGAAGTAACTCAATCAAGAAAAAAAATACCTTCACTTTTATATGAATAATCCAAAATCTTTGGTTAATGGAATAGGTAATGTCAATGAAACAAAAAAATATTATAATGATTGGTCTGAAAATTATGATTTTACATTAAGTAAATGGAATTATACTGTTCCAAAAAAAAGTATAAACTTATTAAAAAAAGAAATAAAATATAAGCCAAAAAAAATTCTTGATTTAGCTTGTGGAACTGGATTATTTGGTGAAGAATTAATTAAAATATATACTAAAAGCCTAATCTATGGCTCAGATATATCACAAAAAAGTTTAATCTTGGCAAAGAAAAAGAATATTTATAAAAATTTAATTCAGATAAATTTTGAAAATAAAAAAAAATATAATTTTAAATTTGACTTAGTATCCATGATAGGAGCAATGACCTATTGTAAAAATTTTGATAAACTTTTTATAAACATAAATTATTATCTTTATAAAAAAGGATATTTCCTATTCTCACATAGAACAGATTTATGGAAAAAACAGGAATTTGACAAAATATTAAAAAAAATAAATTTAAAACTAAAAATTATTTCAATATCCAGACCCTATAATTACTTGCCATTGAATACAAATTTTAAAAATAAAATAAAAATAAGGCTAGTTTTGTTACAAAAAAATTAAATTTTTCTAAGTTTTTTTATAAGTTTGTCACTTTTTTAAGAATCGGGTAAAAGGTAAAAAGGTTTATTTTACTCATAAACCATAATTAAAAAGAAGGGATATGTTCGCCGTGTCCCTTTTTTTTATACACTAACTGTTTTTGATTTGGCAAGTTCTATAATTTTTTTTTTGAAATATTAAATTTTTCCATTTTTTTTAAGGTTTTTTGACTCACATGATGTTCAATTCCTTCTGCATCTGCAGATGCAGTTTTTTTATCAATTTTCAAATTTAACAGAAACTCTAAAACAATATTATGCCTTTTTTTAGATGCACTTGCTATCTTCTGACCTTTAACTGTTAGAAAAATTGATCTGTAAGGCTCTCTATTAACATAACCTTGCTGTTGGAGTCTTTGTATTGTTTTATTGGCAGTAGCTTGTGCAATTCCGAGTTTACTGGCAATATCTACTATTCTTGCCTCACCTTTTAAATTAAGTAGTTCTGCTATTAATTCCATATAATCTTCAGTATTTTCAGTTTTGTGTGCATTTCTAACTTTTTTAAATGACATATTATTTAAATTATCATAAAAATTAATAATTTACTAGAAATATAGCTATAGCTATATTATTTAGCTATATATATATTATTATGAACGCTATTATTAATGCAATTAGTAACCAAAAAAAGATTATTTTTGCAAATGAAGGAAGATTATTGAAAAAATCTTTTTATGGGCTTCTTATTTTGGCTTTAGCTTTTCAAGGTGGAGAATTTGGAAGTACAATAAGAAATTCAATGATTGATGCCTATGTACAAGTATCTGTATTTGTAGGTTTTACATTATTTGTTTTTATAGGACTTGATAGTCTAACCAAATTTGATGTTAAATTATTTTTATCTAAAACTCAAAAAGTTCATGTGCCACTTGCTTCTTTGCTTGGAGCTATTCCTGGTTGTGGCGGTGCTATCATAGTTGTTACTCAATATATCCAAGGCCGTATATCCTTCGGTTCTTTAGTAGCTGTACTTACTGCAACAATGGGCGATGCTGCTTTTCTTATTTTAGCTATTGAGCCCTCAACGGGGTTATTAATATTTGTTCTTGGTATCATAGTTGGTTCTATTTCAGGATATTTTGTAGATTTGTTTCATGGAACTAAATTTATGATGCCACAATCAAAAATAAATATTGAATTTGAAAATTTAAAAAAAACTTTTGTTTCAAATTTTAACATTTTTTGGGTTTTACTTTTTGTGCCAGGTTTTATTTTCGGTATCTTTACCGCATTTCAAATTGAAATTTTAACAAATGTTTACAATTCATTATTTGTTTTAGTGGGTTCTTCTGGAGCTATACTATCAATTTTTATGTGGTCTTTAAATCCTTTAAGTGATTTTCAATGCTCAACTGATAAAAGTAGAGGATATTTGTCTAGAGTTATTGACACAACAAATTTTGTAACCACATGGGTAATTTCTGGTTTTTTAATTTTTGAAATCTTTATGTATTTTATAAATATTGACTTAAAAATATTCTTTGATTTATGGCTTCCCTTCGTTCCTTTGATAGCAATACTTTTTGGTTTTTTACCTGGATGCGGACCCCAAGTTGTAGTCGCTACATTTTATCTTAATGGGTTTATTCCGCTGTCAGCAGAACTTGGAAATGCTATTTCAAACGATGGTGACGCCCTTTTTCCAGCAATAGCATTAGCTCCAAAAGCTGCAATTTTAGCAACCCTATACAGTGCGATCCCAGCTATAATAGTTGCGTATTCATACTTTTATATATTTGAATAACAAGTATAAAAAAAATTTAACTTATAAAGTTTGCATAGCATGTAAAAGGCGATTTTTTTGGCGAAAAAAATGGGAAAGAGATTGGAAAAATGTTATTTATTGTTCAAAAAAATGCTCTAAAAATAAATAACTTAAATTTAAATACTTATAAAATTTATCTTAATTGTGCCAGAAAATAAAAATATAAAAAAAAAGAGTAACACAAAAAAAACATTAAGATTATCTAGATTAAAAAGACTAGAAAGTCAGCTCAAGACTAATATTTTAAAAAGAAAAAAAGTAAAAATAAAAAATGGATAAATTAATTATTACTGGAAAGAATATTCTTAGAGGGTCAATAACTGTGCATGGTGCAAAAAATGCTGCACTTCCTATATTGGTTTCATCATTATTAAACGAACAAAAATTAACATTAACAAACATCCCCAAAGTTGACGATATAAACAATATGCTAAAATTACTTAAAGGTTATGGCTCTGAAATAATAAATAAGAAAAATTCTATTATTATAAATAACAGTAATCTTAAAAATATTTCAGCAGATTATGATGTTGTTAGAAAAATGCGAGCATCAGTTTTAATTTTAGGACCATTATTATCACGTTTTGGTTATTCGAAAATTTCACTTCCAGGAGGATGTGCAATTGGTACAAGACCTATCGATATACATTTAGAAGGTTTGATTAAGCTGGGAGCTATATTTAAAATCGAAAATGGTTTTGTTATAGGAAATGTTAAAAATAAACTGAAGGGAAATAATATTAAATTACCATTTCCAAGTGTTGGCGCAACAGAAAATATTTTAATGGCAGCAGTATTAGCTCAAGGTGAAACAGTTATAAATAATGCAGCTATGGAACCGGAAATAGAAGATCTGGGAAATTGCTTATTATCCATGGGATGTAAAATTGAAGGATTAGGAACAAAAAAAATATTTATTCAAGGTGTTGATAGTTTAAAAAAAACTAAACATAATATCATATCAGATAGGATTGTTGCTGGTACGTATTTAATATTGGCTGCAATGTTAAACTGTAAATTTGAAGTGAAAAATTTTAATCCAAAGCATTTAGAATCTCTAATTAGTATTTTGAAAAAAATGGGTTGTAATTTAGAGCTTTTTAATAATTCAGTTAAAATATTGCCATCTAATAAATTAAAATCATGTAATGTAATTACTGCCCCTTACCCTGGATTTCCAACTGATCTTCAAGCTCAACTAATGGCTTTAATGAGTATTGTTGAGGGAAATTCACAGATAAAAGAAACAATTTTTGAGAATCGATTCATGCATGTTCCTGAATTAAATAGGTTAGGAGCAAAAATAAAATTAAATAAGGACAAAGCTTATATTAAAGGTGGTCAAAAATTTAAGGCAGCTCAAGTTATGGCTAGTGATTTAAGAGCTAGTGTGAGTTTAGTTCTTGCGGCTTTATGTGCCGAAGGGAAGACTACAATCAATAGAGTTTATCACCTTGATAGAGGTTATGAAAAAATTGAAAGAAGTATTGGAAAGCTAGGACCCAAAATAAAAAGAGTAAAAGGCTAACTTTTTCTAGTTTTTCTTATAATGAACATATATTAACCCAACTTTTTATGAGTAAAATAATTATTGCTGTACCGAGAGGTAGAATAACAAAAGAATGTAAAAGTATTCTTTCAAAAACATCTTTTGCTCCAGATCCAATGTTATTTGATAAAAATACAAGAAAGTTAAAATTTAAATCAAAGAATAAAAATATAGAATATATTAAAGTAAGAGCTTTTGATGCATGTACATTTGTAGCTTTTGGGGCTGCACAGATTGGAATAGCAGGAGAAGATGTTATCCAAGAATTTGATTATTCAGAAGTTTATGCGCCATTAAGCTTAAATATAGGACATTGTAAAATATCTGTTGCTGCACTTAAAAGTTTATTAAAAAAAGAAGATCCTGAAACATGGAGTAACATAAGAGTTGCAACTAAATACCCAAATATAACAAAAAAATTTTTTGCTAATAAAGGCATTCAGGTTGAAATTATTAAACTCAATGGATCAATGGAATTAGCACCTACTTTAAATATGTGCAGAAGAATAGTTGATCTTGTTTCAACAGGAAAAACTTTGCAAGTTAATGGCTTGGTTGAAGTTGAAGAAATTATAAAAATCCAATCTAAACTAATAATTAATAGATCAGCATATAAGACAGAGATTAAACAAATTAAAAAAATAATATCTGAATTTAAAAATATAGTATCATGAGAATATTAAAATATAGCTCCAAATATTTTTACCGAGATTTAAAAAAAATTATAGATAGAAGGTCTGGATCAATTGATAAAAATATAAAAAAAAATGTAAATACTATTATAAATGATGTAAAAAATAATGGTGACGAAGCATTAATAAAATTTGCAAAAAAATTTGATAAAATAAATATAAAAAAAAATGAACTTAGTCTTGATTACAAATATATTAATAAAAAAATTAAATTAGATAAAAAAATTTTTAGTAGTTTTAAAAAAGCTATTAAGAATATTACAAAATTTCATAAAAAACAGTTTCCCTCTGATATTTTACAAAAGGAGAAAAATATTAAATTGAGATCTCGATGGAAGCCAATTGACTCAGTGGGATTGTATATTCCAGGTGGCGAAGCATTTTATCCATCTTCATTAATAATGAATGTTGTTCCTGCAAAGGTAGCTGGAGTAAAAAGAATTGTGTGTGTTACACCTCCTTCAAAAAATATAAATCCATATTTTATAGCTTTACTTAAACAGTTTGATATTAAAGAAACTTACTTTGTAGGGGGCGCACAGGCTATAGCTGCATTAGCATTTGGAACTAAGAAAATAAAACCTGTTAATAAAATTTTTGGCCCAGGAAATGCATTTGTTGCTGAAGCAAAAAAACAGTTATTTGGAAAAGTAGGTATTGATTTAATTGCAGGTCCTTCAGAAATTATAGTTGTGGCAAATAGAGACAATAATCCTGAATGGGTAGCTGCAGATTTAATGGCACAAGCAGAACATGACGTAAATGCACAATCAATATTAATTACAGATGACGAAGTATTTTCAGAAATAGTAAGGAAAAAAATTAATTATTTGGTAAAAAATACATCAAAGAAAGATATAATCCGAAATAGTTTAAAGAAAAATGGCCTTATAATTTTAGTAAATAATATTGATGAAAGTGTAGAAATTATAAATTCTATAGCGCCAGAGCACTTACATCTACAAATCAAATCATATAATAAACTGTTACCTAAAATTAATAATGCTGGAGGTATTTTTCTTGGTGAATATTCTGTTGAAGCATTTGGTGATTATATTGTAGGAACTAATCATGTATTGCCTACTTCAGGGTCAGCAAAATTTTCATCAGGGTTAGGAGTTATAGATTTCATGAAAAGAAACTCTATTGTTGAAATGGATTCTAGGTCTTTCGATATGTTAAATAGAGATACTAAAAATATGGCAAAAATAGAAGGACTTGATGCACACAATTTGTCAGTAAAAATTAGACAAAAGAAACAAAGTTAACTATATAAACAATCAAAAAAAGGATTATATGCCTAAAGAAGGTTCAATAGAATTTCAAGGTGTTGTATTAGAATTATTACCTAATGCAATGTTCAAGGTGAAGTTAGAAAATGATCATGAAATTTTAGCACATTCATCTGGTAAAATGAGAAAAAATAGAATTAGAGTATTAGCTGGAGATAAAGTAACAGTAGAGATGACCCCCTATGATCTTACAAAAGGGCGTATTACTTTCAGATGGAAGTAACAAGTCAAAAAAAAAATAAAATTTTACCATTAAAGAGAAAAATTAAATGCCCAACTTGTAAAAAAATAGCTAAAGACCCATTTACTCCATTTTGTTCAAAAAAATGTGCTAGTTTGGATCTAATGAAATGGTTATCAGACGAATATCAAATAAATATTAAGTCTGACTAAATATTTAATTGAATATAAGAATAAAACACTTTATCAGCTAAATTTGTGCCCAGGTAGCTCAGTTGGTAGAGCAGAGGACTGAAAATCCTCGTGTCGGTGGTTCGATTCCGCCCTTGGGCAC
>MDSV01070471.1_pt1 | contig 10635 bp, 3 predicted proteins | sample 810851 | NCBI WGS metagenome assembly MDSV01 (sample SAMN05326640, study PRJNA326480) | marine metagenome | isolation source: seawater | place: Atlantic Ocean: North East | collected 2012 | reverse complement strand
GCAAGATCTAACCACCAACTAGCCCATTTTTCACCATAACTTTTTGAGTTTAAAAGGGAATCGACATAATTTTCATATGTTATATCTCCGCTAATAAAATTTTCGAAAAGATTAATCTTTGGAGGTAGGCCAGTTATATCAAGAGCAACTCTTCTTGCTAATATATTTTTATCTGATTTCTCATTTGGAATCAATTTTTGATTTTCCATTTTGGCAGCAATGAAATTGTCTATAGAGTTTTGTAGGAATCCAATTTTATTAAAAGATTCATTAACTCCAGGAATTTTTGATTTTTTTGGAGGTATATATGCCCAATGAGTACCCCAGTTTGCACCCTGATCAATCCATTTTACAAACACATCAATTTCTTCTTTACTTAAAGCAGGTTTTTCATAAGGCATTCTTAATTCAGGATCTTTTTCAAGAAGACGTTGAATTAATCTGCTTTTTTTTGCGTTTCCAGGAATAATAGCAGGAGAACCTTCATCAGTATTTCCTAAAGCTTGCTGTTCAAATAAAAAACTTAATCCAGCATTTTGTTCAACTCCTCCATGACAAGCTATACACTTATCATTTATAATTGGTTTTATCTGAGAGCTATAATCTATTTTTTTCTTTTCTTGACAACTAATAAAAAAAAGAGAAGCAAAGAATATTAATAATGAATTTTGAGAATAAAAAGTAAATAAATTGTTCAAAATGTTCTTTTTACAAAATTAATTATAAGTAATAAAAAACAGATTCGTTTCATTTTTACAAACGTAACATTAACATTTATTAATGTAAATATATAATTTATTACTTTTATAATACTACATTTTATTATAGAAAAACCCTTATTATACAAATAAAAATAAATATATAATTACATTTTTTTATACCTATTTAAGATCGCAAAGCATCAGAAAAATTATCTTTTTCAACTTTACTCTAATTTGAGTAAATTATTTAAAATGTTTTGATTTACTTTAAAGATACTTCCATGTAAAGCGTTTTCTGGAAAATCAATTTGATCTGATATATCAATCCAATTTTTTAAATCTTTAGATTTGACAGCTCCCATTCTATTTCCAGTTGTCAGATATTTATCAAAATAAACATGCCAATACTCTCCAATTTTTATTGACGATGGCCCTTCTGCCCAGTAATCTCCAGTTATAGGATCTGAAACGGGTTCGAAATTATCAAATAGAGATTTACTTTTAGTAATTCTTATGTTTTTTTGCGGAGGATATCTGGTTTCATCTTTAAGAAAAAGCAAATAATTATCCTCTGATTTGTTTATGGTTCCATCTATAACGTTAAACCCTTGATTAAAAAACAATTTAGTTTTACTAAAATCCTTAAAATTTTTAGTAGTTACATAGTAAAGACGATGATTATATGTTAGTATTAAATCTGTCTTTCCTTCTAAACGGGAAGGAGTATGAACATGAATAGAATCACCAGTACTATCTGTTTCTTTAAAGCGTTCAGGAATAGTAGTTGACCAAAGTATTACATAGCTTTTTGAGTTTGAATCGTAATAAATTTCAGGTGCCCAACAATTAAGAGCATTTTCTTCATGGGTCATTACGGGAATTTCTAATTGTTTAGACCAATTAATTAGATCTGGTGAAGAGGCATATCCAACGCTTCTTTCTCTCCAACTAACTGTATAAACCATGTGGAATTTTTTATCTGGACCATATATTATACAAGGATCTCTCATCAGTTTATCATTTCCAATAGTTGGAGTAAGGAAAGATTTATTATTTTTTAGTGATTTCCAATTATAACCATCTAAACTATAGGCTAAATGAAGGCCATCCGCTCCATTATTTATAAAATAGCTATAGATGTATGCATCTTTATTTTGAGCAATTGTTTTAAGGCAAAAAATAGTAGTAAACAATAAAAAAAATAATCTAATCATAATAAAACTTTTTTATTTAATAATTTTAAAATCTGTACGCCTGTTTAATTGATGATATTCTTCTTTAATATTACAACAATTACAATTTATAATCCATGCGATTATTTCAGAATTTTTTAGAACCTCAATTGTTTGTTTAGCATTTTTAAATTTGTCAAAATCTTTGACAATAACTTTAAATTTCCCATTTATTTTTTCTATAAAAGGAGTATAACCTAGTTTTTCTAATTGTTCTTTTTTAGAGTTCGCATTTTTTTCAGACTTGTAAAGTCCAGAAACTACAATGTAATCTCGAGTTTGATTTTTAATTTTTGATTGAATAGGAGTTGATTCAGAAATTGTGGAACCTATTCCTGTGCTGAAAGTTTCTTCATTTATAATATTAGTTTCACCATACCCTTTTCCATAAACCCTTTCAGGATTTTTAATTTGTTTTCTTATGAAGTTAATTATTGTTTTAGCTCTTCTTTCAGATAGATTTAAATTGTATTCTTTAGAACCTCTGCAATCGGTATATGAATTAACCTCAATTTTCATTTCAGGAGAAGAATTCATTGCAGAAATAACTTTTTCAATGTTTTCTTTATATTTCGTTAAAATATTAGCTTTATTAAAATCATAATATATAGAAGCAAATGATTCTTCAGGGAAGTCTTTTCTTATTAGAGTAACATTTAAAGTATCTGAAATTCCATAATTTGTTTTTATTATATATGAAAAGGAATCATTTTTTTTAGATGAATCGATATTTTTATATAAAAAAGAACCGTTATTATTTAAAATTAGTTCTCCATGTTTAACATTTTGAGTTAATTGAGCTTTTTTAGAAAACAATATTGTTAATGGATCTCTATTTTTCATTAATTCATTATCATTTTTTAAGATTCCATTAAATGAAACTACTAATGTATCTGATGGGTTATAGATATAATTGTCATCTTCACCAATTATTTTAGGTGTAAATTTAAAAGCATAAAGATCATCATCTCCTTTACCTTCTTCACGTTTTGAAGTAAAAAGACCAAATTTTAAATTTTTATCTAGTGAAAAAGAAAAATCATCTTCACTAGAATTAAACGGAGATTTAAGATTAAATATTTCCCATCTTTTTTCAATCAAATGTTTAGCCATTTTTATATTTAATTCCTTAGTTTCCTGATTCTTATTAGAAGAATAGAATAAAATTTTGTCTGAAAAACTAAATGGAAAAACCTCATCAAGGGATGAGTTTATGTCTGGCCCTAGATTAACAGGATTCCCTAATTTATTATCTTCAAGTATGTTAACAAAATAAAGGTCCATACCACCAAAACCTCCTGGTCTATCACTTGAAAAATATAATCTATTACCATCAGGACTAACTGATGGATGCATCGTTGAATAATTTTGACCATTGATTGAGAGGGGGACTGCTATTTTTCCCTTCGAATTTTCAAATGGGATAGAAAAAAGATCAAGTTGTATAAGATTATCTTTTCCGAAAGTCTTAGAACTTCTGGTAATATAGAATATATTTCTTTTTGAATCTAAAGAAGCAGGTCCATCTTGGAAAATTGAATTCATTGACTCAGGGAGTGGAGTAATGTTAGAAATATTAAATGAAGAATTATTTAAATTGGCTTTAAAAATATTGTAAACAGGGGAGTTAGATTTAAATTTTTTTCTCATAACTTTATTAAAATCTATCTCTTGCGGACTAGAAAAAATAATAACTTCTGGATTTGAAGGGTTTAATAATAATGCTCCAAAATCTGATTTTTCAGAGTTAATATTTAGATTAATTATTTTATAATTTTTATCAGGAGTATTTTTGCTATTTGTTGAGTTTTTCTGATTTAAAGGATTAAATGTTAAAGGGATTTTATAGGCTTTATCTCTATATTCTTGAGCTAAAGAAGGATTTGATTTTAATAAATCAGCATAAACATAGTAATCTACTACTTCAGCTTTATCAGAATCAACAACCAATTTAAAAGATTCTTCGGCTTTTTTTAAATCACCAATACTAATAAAAGCTTTTGCAAGATTTAATTGGTTTTTAAAAGGTAGAGTTTTTTTAAATTTTTTGTATGACTCAATTGCTTTATAGTAATTTTGATTCATCAAATAGTAATCACCCCAATTAAGTAATTTTTCATTTGAATTTTTTGCCTGACCTAGAGATAAGTTATAAATAAGAATAGTTAAAATGTATATTGTTTTTTTCATGTTTTAAAAAATTCTTGGTGATCTAAGAAGCCCTATTACTTTAGGTGTGAGCTCATACCTTAACATAATTTCATGTGTTCCATTATTAAATCCTAAACTTGTTATTCCCATTGAAGATCCATATGAATAGCCTAAAGAAATATTTTTATTGATGTTAAGACCTGCAATAATGCCAAAACCTCCTCCAAATTTTGCATCTGGAATTGGAGAATCTATAGTTGTTCGTAATTGTGGACCTAACCAAAAAGATTCTTTAAAAACAACAAGTGCACTAATATCATAACCTAGTGGTGAAGATTTAGCGTACTTTACAAACAAACTAGGTTTTAATTGCCAATCCTTAGAAACATTAAATAGAGCTCCTGATACTAAGTATCCATGCATAGACATATTATATATGTCGTTTTCAATCATTTTAGGAATTGAAATACCTAAATACCATTTTAGTGAGTATAAGTAAAGACCAAATCCAATATTAGGAAGAATATTCATTTTTTTATCCATTACAAATGTTTGATCAGAAGGTTCTAATGTATTTATTAAACCCGAATCTAAATTATAATTATGTAATCCTAGTTTCAGCCCAACTGATAATCGAGTATCTGCTTCATTAAGCCTTAGATGATAGGAAAGATCAAAATTTGCAGAAGTATTAAGTATTGGACCAATTCGGTCATTTACGGCACTAATTCCAAACCCTAAATTTTTTGAATTAAAAGGACCGTTAAATGTAAAGCTTTGAGTCACTGGTGATCCTTCAAAACCAACCCATTGAGAGCGGTGTAAAGCAGTAAAATTCCCAACTTTTTTAGAGCCAGCATAAGCAGGATTGACAGTCTGGTGACTAAACATATATTGTGAAAATGAAAACTCTTGTTGCGCTATTGATTTAAAAGAAAAAATAAAGCAACTAATGAAAAATATTATACAAATAAACCTATTCATAGAGTTACCATTTTTTACGTTTAATAAACACAAATCCTTTTATTGGCTTTTTACTATTACCTAATTCAAGAATATAAAAATATGTTCCTTCAGGCAAATTATTATCATTCCCCAAAGTAGTCCCATATTGTTGAATACCACCCCAATCACTTTGATAATTTATTGATTCATAAACTTTAGCCTCCCATCTATTATAAACCTTTAAATGATGTATTGGATAGTACTCAAGCCCTTCAATAACCCAAGTATCATTAACACCATCGCCATCAGGAGAAAAAGCATTAGGGATTATTAAATCAGTATTGCTTAGAAGAGACTCTTCAGATGTTATATCATCTCCACAGACATAACAATCGTTAGAAATTTTAACCCTATATTTCCAACCTATCATATTATTTGTTGGAGATATAATTGTTAAAATTTCAGTATCGGTTCCAGTATATAGATTAGAATCATTAATTGAAACCCATGTTTGTTTTTTAGAAGTTATAGATTGACCACTATTATTCAATTGCCATTTATAATTTCTTGTGCCTTCTGATTCAGAATCAACTGATAAAGTTATTGGTAATCCAGGATTTATAGAATTAATTTCTTTAGGTTGTTTAATTATAACTATTTCTGATCCAAATTCAAGATAGTCATCAATTCCATTAGAGTCTAAATCATTTGGTTTAGTGTAGCCAGAACTGGAAATAACTCTTCCAGAGGAATCAAAAGATAGAGGACTGCTTCCAAGAAGTCCGTCATTATCTCCATCCTCAAAACCGGCTTCTAACACGTCAGGGCAATTATCTCCATCACTATCTAGATCTAAATAATTTGGTATTCCATCATTGTCTATATCATCATTTCCTTCTTCTGTATCTAATATTCCATCATTATCACTATCTAGATCATTTTCATCTGGGGCACCATCTCCATCACAGTCAATTTGGGTAGTTACTTCAATGGTTATGTTAAGAGAGTTAAAAGAACACGCATTTTTAGGATCAGTATTATCTAATCCTTCATTAGTATTTGTAACGCCATCTCCATCAATGTCAGGATCACAAAGATCACCAATTCCATCATTGTCAAGATCTTCTTGATTTGGATTTGAAATATCTGGACAGTTATCATAACCATTTTCTATAAAATCATTGTCACCATCTTTTTCATTGTCTAGATTAGTAACAATAATACTAACTCTTGGTAATGGTTTATATTGAGGATCTGAATTCATTACATCTACGTTAAGAAAAACAATAGAGTTAATGTCTCCATCTAATAATAAATCATCTTGACCAGTAATTATAATTGATTGTTCAATATTCCAATTTTCAGGTTTAAAAGTAAGTCGATAAGTATTAATTCCTAATTCTGATTCATCTGACAATGATAAGTCTATATATACATTTGAAGTATTTATTGCACCAAGTTTTACTAAAAGATCAGAAGTTGTACCATCCTCTGAAACGGAATTAGGGACATTTACAATTATTTCAGGAAAATCATTATCTAAATTTGTAAGTATAGGGTTAGCAACACTTTCAGCATCAAGAGCATCGTTAATAGAATCAGCGGAAGTTGGGTCGCCAGTAACCAAGGTTATATTTTGATCTCCATCTATAAATATATCATCAAGCCCTGTAATAGTTACTTGATTAGATGATGGTTTATCCCAATCTGAATTAGCAATTGTAATGGAATTTTTACTTAAGATCATTTCTCCAGAAGGTCCTGATAAACTTAGTGGTATTGTTACGTTTGCCCCTCCATTTGGCTTGGCCAAAAGATTGAATTGAACTATAATAAAATCACCTGATTCACTTGTAGTGAAATCATTATTTAATAATGAAACAATTATTCCAGGCGCATCATTATCCTGATTTGTCATACTAACATCATCTATAGTAGTTCCATCTAAAAGACCAAAATTAGGATCAGAAGAGGTAACATTTCCTGTAATTATATTAAAAACAATAGCCCCGTCACTTATAGGAGGGGAGTCATCTATTCCTTCAACTATAATAGTTTGAGGAGTATCCCAATTAGAAAAATTAAAAGTAACTGAATTATCAATTAATTTACCTTCAAGCAAGTTTGAAGAAATTAAATCAATAGTAACTTCGCCAGTTGGTTGTGACTCTAAGACCATTTCAAAGCTACCTATATCTCCATATTCACTTGTAAGGTTGTCTATTACGGTTACTTTTACACTAGCAGAATCATTATCATTTGTTATTACAGATACAGTTTGATCATCTAAACTAGCAAAATTAGGATCAGATAAACCATTAATTGAGGCTGTAATCACCGTGTTTTGAGGACCATCAATTATAGGATCATCTTCACTAAAAAGAGTAATTGTTTGGGTAACATTCCAGTTTGCAGGAGTAAATGTAATACTAGTAGTACTAAGTGTAACCTCTGAAGGATCCCCATTAGCTAAATTAATTATTACATTTGATGAAGGAGTAGCATCAAGAATAACAGTAAAATATACTGTTGTCATATCTCCTTCAGTTAATGCTCCAACAACAGGATTTACAGTATAACTGGGTTTGTCATTATCTTCTGTAATAACGTTAATTATTTGGCTACTTGCTGAAGTAAACCCAGGATCAGAGCTTGAACTTACAGTAGCAGTAATTGACGTAGTTTGACTTCCATCAAAAATTAGTTCATCAACGCTACTAACATAAACAAGGACAGGAATATTCCAGTTTCCAGATGTAAATGATACGCTATTTGTAACCATAGTAGCCTCTGTGAGATCACCACTTGAAAAATCAATAATCACAGTTGAAGATGGTTGGGCAGTTAAAACAACTGAGAAGTTAACTGTATTTGGAGGATCCTCCGTCAAATTTCCACTTATGGACCCTAGAATAAAATCACCTGAATCATTGTCTTTAGTAATAACAGAAATTGTTTGACTAACCGAACCAGTAAATCCTGCATCAGATAAGGGGTTTATCTGAGCAGTAATTGAAGTTGTTTGATCTCCATCAATTAAAAAGTCATCAGCACTATTTAAAATTATAGTTTGAGTAACATTCCATGTAGCATTTGTAAAGGTAGCACTAGTTACTCCTAAAGTTTTTTCAGTAGAATCACTATTAGTAAAATCTATAATAACATCATTAATTGGTTGAGTTGTTAAAACTACATCAAAAGAGGCAGTTGTTGTATCACTCTCTGTTAAGGTTCCAACAACTGGAGTCACAATATAACCTGCATTTTCATTGTCAAGAACACTAACAATATAACTTTTTGAAGTTAAACTATCATAACAATCATCACTAAGCGGATCATCAATTTCTAAAGTTATTGAACCAGTAACAGTTCCATCTAACAAAAGATCATCAACTGCAGTTAATGTTGCTGATTGAGTGCTGTTCCAGTTAGAGTTTGTAAAAGTAAAAGAGGTCGGACTTACTGTAAATTGACTTGTAGGATTTGCTGTAAGATTGATAACAACATCACTACTAGGCTGATCAGAGAGTGAAAAGCCAAATATATCTGTAGCACCTCCTTCAGTTACAGAAAGAATACAAGATGAAGTTTCATTTCCAATTAATCTAGATGAAAATAAATTATAAATATCAATTACTTCTTGATCAGAAAGTTTTCTATCATAGGCTAAAATTAAATTAACTTTTCCTCCATAACGTCTACCTGCAAAACTTGAAGATAATTCATATCTAAAATCTGTACCAAAACCATCAGTATTAGTCCTGTATGTCCTAATAAAACTCCACGTATTAAATACATTGTAGCCAGCTCTATTAAACTGACCATTAATAAAAGCATCAGCTTCTTGATCTCGATACCAATCTTGATTATTACCAGGATTTCTTAATTCTCCATTAAAAAATCTCATAGATGCATCTTGATTATCATATTTAGAAAAAAGCATTGCAAAATTTGTTGGTTTTTCCAATTTTGTAATTACAATTAAATCTCTATATTCTTGAGATATGTCTACACCATGAAATTCATCATCAACTCCATCAAAATCAAAATTTTTAATTGAATCACCATTTAGTCCAAAACTTGGAAGATTTAGAGCTTCAGCATGAGCATTTTTACCACTAATATCATACCAGGTAGTTCCAGAACCAGGATATGAATCAGGGTTTGATGCATCAAGGGCTAGAATAAGACCATTTGATGGAATTACTGTACAAGCTGTTATACCAGGGTAAATAAATTTTAAAGTAGCTGTAGCTGAAATAGAATAGCATACATACTCATCTTTTGAAAGAACTACTCGATATTCACTATTATCTAATGTTGAAGAAGAAGGGGATGTCAATGTTAGTGTTGGAGATCTAACTCCAGAATAGGTAGCATTATTTGTTAAATTTTCCCATACACTTGTCCCTGTATTATATTTTTGCCATAAAAAAGTAGCTCCTGGTTGAGTACTAGAGGCTGTAAAAGAGGCACTATTTCCAGGACATATTACAGCGTCAACTGGTTCCACGCTAAATGTAGGAGAAACCGTGTTTTCTAAAAAGTCATAAGTTCCATCAGTATTTAAATCATTTGGGGTAGTATATCCTTGACCTTGATTATTAACTTTTCCAGGCTCTGCAGCTAACATTCCATCAACAACAATAGGATCAGTTCCAATTTTTCCATTAGAATCATTATCTGTAAATCCTGCTTCTATAGTATCAAAACAGCCGTCTGCATCACTATCATAATCATAGATATTATATATTGAATCTGAATCAGTATCAATTGGTAAATATTTCATTTTCATAATCCCATTAAAGACAGAACTTCCAGAGGTGCCATCAGCAATATGATTAAAAGTAATTTCAGTTATACCATCTGCATGAAAAGAAAATTTATCAGAAGCAGAAGTTGAGCTATTGAAAGTAAATAGAATTTCATTAGAAGTTATAGTTACTATTCCAGAATCATATATACCATTTTGATTGGTGTCAATTTTTAGTTCATCACCTGGGTCTAAAAGAGTTATTGTTTGGGACACAGGAAAAATACTAATTGAATATTTTTCACCATCTCTTAAAGTGTGGGTAAAATTAACATCTTCATCTAAAACAAAATTTACAGGTTGAGTAAATGATACAGTATAGGTGCCCTGTTTATTACCTGAGGTAAGAGACGATTCAAACGCTCCAGAGGTTTGACCAGTTAGACTAGCCCCAGCATCATTATTAGTATAAAGAGCTGATAGTATAGAGGTGTCTGTTGAAGTATCAGAGAATACAATTATTGGATCATTTAAGGTTGAAATATCAAGTTTGTCAATTGCTTTAGATTCTATAGTATTATATATACCATCATTATCTATATCAACATCGATATTGTTAATTATTCCATCTCCATCAAGATCTAATGGACAGTTACTTACCTTTTTAACACTTGATTCTAAACGATAAATTTTTGAAGTACATGAAATTACTCCAACAGCTTTGTAAAAACCTACCTGAGTTGGAGTTACTGTTTTGGTTGTCCACCCTGGTACAGTATTGTAATTTACTACTCCATTTCCATCCCAATACTCCCATTCAATACTGTCATAGAGATTATCATTAGGGATTGTT
>MDSV01248476.1_pt1 | contig 10636 bp, 9 predicted proteins | sample 810851 | NCBI WGS metagenome assembly MDSV01 (sample SAMN05326640, study PRJNA326480) | marine metagenome | isolation source: seawater | place: Atlantic Ocean: North East | collected 2012 | reverse complement strand
TATTATTTCATAAAGAAAATATTGGTGCAGGTAAAAATCATATATCAGTAATGGAGGCTTGTGAGGGTAAATATATAGCAATGTTAGAAGGAGATGACTACTGGACTGACCCCTTAAAACTTCAAAAGCAGGTAGATTTTTTTGAAGAACACAAATATTGTAACTATGTTTTCACAAAGAAAAAAAGATTAAAATTGGATAATAAGATTTATTCTGAACCTGATCTTTTTTTACCAAAAGTCCTAACCCTTAGTCAATTATTAAAAACAAAAATTTTCCCATTCACAGGAACAGTGATGTTTAAATCGGAGGCACTTCCAAATAAATATCCTTCGTTTTTTGAGACAGCTTTTAACGGAGATTGGGTGTTGATGTTTTTAATAAATCAAAACTCTAAAATTGGATTCATCAACGAAGAGACTGCCGTTTACAGAGAAAGTGTTGGAATTATTAAGACGACCAATAAAATAAAGCAGCTAAAAAACGGTCTTAAAACAGCAAAGAGCCTTGATAAGTATACTAACTACAAATACCACTATTACTTCAAAAAAAGATACTATAACTACGAAAAATTATCAAGAGAATATTTTTTACAAAGAAAATTATTTATGTCAATTTTTTATTTTTTCAAAAGAGTAGTTAATTCATTATTAAATAAAGAGAAACATAGTTTGAGGAACAGTTTAAATTTTCTAAAACACACCTTAAAAAGAAATTAGGAATGACAAATCCCAAAATGAAAAATTACAACGACCTGAAGAGCACATTCTTTTAAAAAATCTAATATCTCAAATTTTTTATAATGTTAAATTTTCTATTTTTTTTGTCTTATTTTTTTCGAGTAAGTAATAAATGGTTTTTCTACAAGTTCCCGCCTAGTTCTACAGTTTAAGGTTATATAAATCAACTGAGTTAGAGCATTAGAATTATAAAAAGTTGTTAAAAAAATGAATTTTGAATGAAAGTTTATTTCAATTTTCTATTTTAAACCAACTATTTTCAAAAATACAGAACTTAAATAATTTCTTATTTATTTATAATGCATAGGCTCGTTCGATAGGCCAATCGTCTTCATAGCTCTCATTTAAATTCATAGAACCTTCTTCAAATTCTGTTAATAAGCAGTTGTCTAATAAAGACGTTATTAATTTTTTGTTCATATTTTGACCAATAAAGACAATTTCATTTTTTCGGTCTCCGTACTTACTATCCCAATCTTCTTCAATTTGATCTTTATTTTCAATAAATGAGTTTTGCATGATTCTTTTTTCAAATGACATACTACTCCACCAAACTCCCGCACTATCAGATTTAAGTGACCCTCCAGCTTGACTCCAAATGAGTGCCTGATTTGGCCTGGAAGCTAACCAAAATAGTCCTTTGCTACGGATAATATTATTAGGAAATTCAGATTGAACAAAATTCCAAAAACGAACTGAATCAAAAGGTTTTTTTCTTCGGTATACAAAGGAACCAATTCCATATTCTTCTGTTTCAGGTGTGTGAGAAGTTTTGTTGAGTTCTTCAATCCAGCCAGCGCTTTGTTCTGCTTTTTCAAAGTCAAAAAGGTGGGTGTTTAGAATCTCATTTGGATTAACAACACTATAATTAGTCTCTATTATTGAAGCTATTGGATTTAATTTTTTAATAGTAGATCGTAAAATTCCCAACTGTTCTTTGTTAACGAGTTCAACTTTATTTAAAATAATTACATTTGCAAACTCAACTTGATCTGTTAAAAGATTTACTATGGTTCTAAAATCTCCTTCAATATTGGTCATTTGTCTATCAATTAAAGTTTCGGGACTTCCAAAATCTTTAAAGAAATTAAAAGCATCTACTACAGTAACCATGGTATCTACATAGCTAAATTTAGATAGATCAATATTATTTTCTTCATCAATAAATGAAAATGTCTGGGCAACTGGGATAGGTTCACTTATCCCAGTACTTTCAATTAGCAAATAATCAAACCTTTTTTCTTTTGCGAGTCTTTCTACCTCAACCATTAAATCCTCTCTTAAAGTACAGCAAATACAACCATTGCTCATTTCCACTAATTTTTCTTCAGTTCTTGAAAGAGTATTTTCATTTTTAACAAGCTCAGCATCAATATTTACTTCGCTCATATCATTGACAATAACAGCTACTTTCATCCCATCTTTATTATGAAGAATGTGATTGAGCAATGTTGTTTTCCCTGCTCCCAAAAATCCACTCAAAACGGTAACCGGAAGTTTATTTAATTTATGCATTTAATTTAGAAATAAAGATTCAGGTTCAATGATATTTATTCTTACATCAAAAAACATATTTTTAGTCGGATCATATATTTTGCCTTCAATAGAAATTTTATTTCTTATCCAATCGAATAAATTAGAATTTAATTCGTTAATCTTAGTTTTTAAGATGTGTGAAGTAATTAATGATGTAAAATTTTTGTTTTTATAGGACTTAATTGTTAGTACTTTTCGTTTCTCAATTGTTTTATAATACTCTTTAAGTTCTTTAATATATTTAAACTCTTTATTTTTCATAGCATCCAAAATAAATCTGTTATTGTTAGATAATATAAAAGTGATTTTTCCAATGCCTTTTGATTCTATTAAAGAATTAATATCTAATATGAAATCATCACTAAAGGAAATGGAATTTCCTAAGGAACTTAAAAAATAATTTTCTTGAGGAAAGCTTTTTTCAATTACAGCTTCTAGATTTTCAGAAGGGCAAAGAAAATATAAATTTTTTTGCATTTAAAAAGTCTATGGATTGTATGGGAACGAAGAGTGATGAAGATCAATTTTTAAGTTTCCATTCTCTAGTTTATATCCAAATGTATATTCTACTTTAGCTTCATTTCCATTAAGATCTGTGAAAAAATAATTTCCCATTGCTATTGCTCTTGTTTCTTCTAATATAAAATTTGAGTTTTCAAATCTTACTTTTGTCCACGGATTAATGGCAAACCCATTATCTTCATTACAAGCTCTATTTTCACCTGCTATGAAGTAAGATTTTGCTTCCTCTTTGGTCGGTCTAAACTGTTCTACTGCACATTTAGTAGGTTTGAATAATACGGGTCCCGTACCAAATGAATAAAGTTTCTTTAAAAATTCTTCGGTAAAGTCGTCGCATTCCGCACGATTATCCTTTAAAGATCCTATTTTCACAACCCCGTTTCCCCATTCTTTTTGGGCTTCTAAAACTTTTTCTTTACTTATCATTTTTACAATTTTAAATTATTATTTATAAATATAATATTTTACGAATTTTAATGCAACATTGTTGCATTAAAAGAATGTCATTAAAATAATAGGATTATATAAAATAATAAAAATGGGTGGTATTGATAAAAGAAACTACGGGTTAATCAAAAAAAGTAAGTTTGAATTACTTAAATTCAATTAATTTAATTTTATAAAAATACCAGTGATGATGTTATTTTGTGGGATGAAGGTAAATAATCTCTAGTTAGATAAGAGTTCCAGATATTAACTTAAATTTAATATAAAATGAAAATATTAGATTAAATAGCTCACCAACTGCTTGGTTTTCGGAAATGGGTTCACCTAAAATGACCCAATCCGAAATACCTAGTAAAGTTCTTCGCTTATTAATTAGATAAGTGCTTTAAACTTTAAGTTTTGTGATTGTCTTTCATTATTTAAGACGCTCACCATCTGCTTTAGACAATACTCTCCAGCACTCATGAGGTCCACTTTGAGACTTTGTTACAGCAAAATATCTACCATTTTTTTCTCTAATATCATATTCATTAGAATCAAACTTCGCTTTTGCTTTAACATCATAAAAACTTAATTTATCTTTCATATTCATTTTTTTGTGACTCATACATAGTTGTAATATATTTTGTAAGTATGGTCTGATTAATAATTGTCAGTTAAAGTTATATTTTTTTTGATTATACGCAACTCTGTTACGTTAATTTTGTATATAATTAAATAGATTTAAAATGTAGAGCAGCTAATATTTAGATTATTTGCAATAACCTTACAATTTATTTGCTTATTAAAATTATTTATATGACTCTATATTTTTACAGTAATCATGTAATTTATTGAGTAGTGTAAAAATCTATAAATTGTATTTTTAGAGACAATTTTTACAAATACCTTCTAAATTTATTGCTGTTTTAGCTATGGTAAACCCAGGAATAGATAATTTAATTACTTGTTTAAGTTGCTCACAACTTATTTGATCGCACAGGTTGCATTTAAAATGAACATGTTCGTGATGATGCAGATTTTCATCACATGTATTTTCGCACATTGCGTAATAGGACTCTTTTTTGTCTTGAAAAGCAGTATGTATTATTCCTTTTTCTTTCAATTTTTCTAATGTTCTGTAAAGAGTAACCCTATCTATTGGTTGCATAGCCCTTTGAATATTGGTATAACTCATAGCAGATCCATTGTTTAGGATTTTTGATAATAAGTTTAATCGATTGGAAGTAACTTTAAGATTTCTCTTTTTTAGAAGTTTTTTGATGTCATTACTTTTCATAAAGTTAATTTAAAAAAAAAACAGATAATTCATTATCTGCTTTTAATAACTATTATAAAATTAAATTATAATATTAATGATCTTCTCCACAATGTACCACATGAACAGTACCAGTTGAATCTGAAGGATCTACATATCCATTTGTTTCTAAATCTTCAGCTTCATCTCCACAATATTCTCCTAATTCAACTTCAGCTCCATTGACATCAGCATGACATTCATGACATTTGTTACATGAGGTAAATCCAAAAAGTGCTATTGCACTAAATATAATTGCTATTTTTTTCATTTTTTATAATTTATAAGGGTTCCTATTTTAATTAAAATTTTGAAAAAAGTCACCGAACCCATTTATGACTCTATTCAAACAAATTTTTATATTCTTAACGATAATTTAATATAAATGTTTCTTCCTGGATTAGGTATTTCATACGTTTTAAGACGAGATAAATGATCAATGTATCTAGTATTAAGTAAGTTATTTACACCCAAAGAAAAATCAATATGGTGTTTTTCAGACATAGATCCATTGCAACCTAAATTAAACAATTGGTATGCTGAACTTACGGTTTCATAAGGGGCGACATTTTCTTGAGCAAAGAAATAAACATATTGAGCCGATAGGCTATTAATTTTCAATTTATTTTCTCTTTTAAATTCTATTTTAATTCCATTATTTAGTCTGTTTTGTGGCATAAATGGAAGTTTTTCTTCAGTTGATAATAAGGATAAGTTACTTTCTAAATGTAACCAATGCGCGATGTGTGGGTGAAAGTGAATTGCTATATCTCCTCCATAAAAAATAACATTGGTTTGTTTCATTTCAAATATATCAAGTGTTGAAGCTGAGTCTTCTTGACCAGTTGGGCTTTTGTATATGTAATTATTTATTTGATTGATAAAAGGGTTGATGACAATTTCAAGATGATCAAAATGAGTACCTAAATAAAAATCAACCTGATTAGCTCTTTCTGATTCAAAATTAGAATCTCCTATCAAATATTGCATAGTGGCATGATGGACTCCATCAGCTAATAATTCAGAAATGTGTGGAGGTCTGAAACCTGTAGAGGCATTTAGTCTAGTCGTTAAATTTTTAGATGATCTAGAAATACCAGCAGAATAATTGAAACCTTTGTATGTTTTATTAAAACCACCACTTGTTTTTTCTATTATACTTCGCTGATCGTATCTTGCACCTGCTTGTATATTCCATAAATTAAAGGTTCCCTTAATTAGTGTAAATGCACCTAAATCATTAAATCCAGCATTAGGCACTAGTATTTCTTCTGCACTAGTACCATTAGTATTTCTTTGCAACATAGCTTGAGAGCCCGAAACTAAATCAAAATGCTTATTAAAATGATGCTTCCATCTAATGTTGTAAGAAGAGTTTTGTAATGTCATATCAATACCTGGGGTAAATACTTTTTCTCCAAATTCTCTTAATTCATTGGAGGTAAAACCAAGCTGAGCAACCAACTCATCATTTTTAAAATAAAATTTGTTTTCCCACTGAGCTAAATGATTAAAAATTTTTTGAGCAGGAATTGTATAACTTCTAGATTGATTAGACGATAAAAAACTTGATAACTCCGGATTACTATCATGTGTATGTCCAGGCAAACCGTTCTGGAAATAAAGAAGTTGATATCTGAAATTAGTAATCCAATTATTTTTGTTATAGCCAATAGCTGTTTTAAAAGACCCACCACTGTTTTTTGAATTGGTTACAAATTCTTTTTTTGAAGTATTTAAAAATTCAGAATTCCCAATGGCATAATTGGCTCTTGAAAAGTAGCCTCCATAAACAGCAAAACGCAAATTGTCTTTTGATTTTTTGTAGGATATTTTGTTAAAACTAGCTAGGGAGTTGGATTCAAATTTGGTACTTGCTTTAATTTCTTCATTATTTAAATTAGCATAGGGTTCATCTGAAAGATATATAACTCCACCAAGAGCATCTGCTCCATAAATTAGTGAGCTGGGTCCTTTTATCACCTCAATTCTATCGATTCCTAGATTTAGTACAGCAAATCCATGATCAGCACCCCACTGTTGATTTTCTAACCGAAGACCGTTTTGAGAAGTAAGTACACGCATGCCCGACAAGCCCCTAATAACAGGTTTGGCAATTCCGTTCCCAGTAGAAAAATTATAGATTCCTGGAATGTTACTCATTGCATCCACAAGATTGGTTTGTTCAATTTTATTTAAGTCAGCTATTTTTCTTGACTCCACTGGAAAAGCACTATATCTCTGAAGTTTAGAATCTGTTGTAGATATAATAACTTCGTCTAAATGTATGTGGCCAGTACTTAGTCTTACTAGAATTTCCAAATCAGAAGAGTCAACTATTAAAATTTTACTCTCATAGTTGGTAGCCGATACTTGAATAGTCATTCGGTTGTAAATAACATTTTTAAGTTGCCATTTTCCAGAACTATCAGCTTGAACTCCATTTTCGGTTTCCAAGCAATAAATTTTAGAAAATGGTATCCCAAGACCTGTTTCATTATCTATGACTTTTCCATTTACAAATTGAGAATGACCTAAAAGAAAGGATATCAATAATAGAAATAATAAATTTATTCTTTTGTTCTCCAAATTCATTTACCGCCAAATATAAGAATAAATGCAACATTGTTGCATTTTAAGAAAAGTTAAATTTTTTAATTATAAATAAAGATGTAGCCGTTTAAGGAAGTAGCAATAATTAGCCAAAAGAAATAGGGTAAAATAAGAATGGAATAATAATTGGTATTGGATCTATAATAAAAAAATAGATACCCAATTAAAAATGTTAGCATCAGAATAATTATTAATCCTAATAAAATATAATGAAAACCAAAGAAAATAGGATTCCAAAAAACATTCAAAACGTACTGGAATAAGTAGAAAATCAATAATTTTTTTTTATTTACAGTTCTATTCCAGTTAATTGACATATAAATAGAAAAACAAATCATAATGGATGTCCATGCTGCTCCAAAAACCCATCCATCTGGTTCCCAAGGTGCTCTAGTTAAATTAGAATACCAATTAGATGATCCACCCTCGTTAGCTAGAATTACACCCAAATAAAGAGCAGAAAAATTCAACACTAAAAAAATAATATTTCTCAAAAGCATTTTTTTAACAACTAGGAATTTATTTTTAACCATAATTAGGTATAATTATAAATGATTTATAATCATTTTACCGGAAACAAAATGATTATTATTTGCTCTTGAAAAAGTGAATAAATAAACCCCTGAAAAATATTTTTTACAATCAAATAATAAGTTGTTTTTTCTAGTAGATATAGTGGTTAATTTTTCACCTGAAAAGTTATAAAAATTAAATAAATATAATTCTGCTAATGGATTTTTAAAATAGATAGTAGTAAAATCATTAGCGGGGTTAGGCCATAATTGAAAATTAGTTTCTTCAAAATCTAATACAAGAATTTCATAAATATCACTTAAAATATTCGATCCATATTGAACTTTGTAATAATTCAAACTATTTAAAATAGGGGAGGAATCAACTAAATTATAACTTGTTGAGGTGGAAGAATTTCCGCAAACTCCATCTAAATAAACTACTTCTAGAAAATTCAAACTATCTGTGGATCTCCATAATTTTATACCGTTACAAGTATTGCCAGGACTTAAAGTAATATCTACAAAAACCTGATTATTGTATTCAAAAATATTGAAATGGTCTAATGAAATATTTACGGTTTGAGAATACGAAAATTTAAAAATTAGTAACCATAAAAAAGTAATAAACTTCTTCCTCATAATTTTATCCGAAAATAACTGTACTATTTCTAAATTAAAAGATTTTAAGTTACGATTTTAATTTCTTTATGAATAGACTTAAAATTACTTCTTTTTAAGTTGTTTATTTAATGATTTAAAAGTAAGTTGCTAATTAAAAGCCTTAATTAGTATAATTATTTCAAAATTTACATTAACAACTTCACTTATGTTAAAAAAAAATTAGAACTTAACAAACCAAATGTCTTTATAAATGAAATATTTTAAAATTCCTTTTTTACCTATTTATTTTCTATTTTTAGTTTCTACTATTTCTTCACAAATAACAGATTTAGGAAATCCTATTTCATGGAATGGAAAGCTTTCAAACATCCATATCCCTACAGAAATTATGCCCTCATTTGATAGATCTCAAATTGATGCTGAAGATTTAATCAATGACGCACTAAAAGACAGGCCTTGGAGATTTGGTTTTAAATATGATGTCAACCTCACTACTAAAAATTCTGGTGTGTGGACAAATTTACCTAATGGAGGAAAATTATGGCAATTGACTATAGAATGCAATAATGCCCTTACTATTAATTTACTTTTAGAAAATTATGACTTACCCAAAGGAGCTTCCCTCTATCTTTACGATATTGATAAAACCAATAGAGTTGGTGCATATACATCAAGAAACAATAGAAAAGATGGGGAGTTAGGAACTGAGTTAGTTCATGGTGAAAAAATTATCGTAGAGTATTATGAACCTGCCTCAGTAGAAACTTCAGGATATTTTAAAATAGCTAATGTTATTCATGGTTACAGAAATTTGAGTCAAGTACAAGATAATTTTCTAAGAGCACTCAATTCTTCTGGGGATTGTAATATAGATGTCAATTGTCCTTTAGGAATTGGCTGGGATAATGAAATCAGATCTGTTGCTATGATTGTCGTTGGAGGAAGTGGAATATGTACTGGTGCATTGATTAATAATACATGTAATGATGGCACTCCCTATTTTTTAACAGCCAATCACTGCTTAGGAGGAAGTACGGGCTCTTGGGCTTTTAGATTTAATTGGGAAAGCCCACCTGGAACAGAATCCTGTGCCACAACCGTTGGTTCAGTTGACCCAGGTCCACCTTATGATCAAACAGCTAATGGTGCTACCACTTTAGTTAGTGCTGCAGCTTCAGATTTTGCTTTATTACAAATCAACAATATGACATTGAGCGATGCCCAAAACTGGAATTGTTTTTATGCTGGTTGGGACGCATCCGATCTTACCACAGTAACTCAAGCTACTGGGATTCATCATCCTTCTGGAGATGTTAAAAAAATATGTCGAGAAAATGATGCTCCTTTCCATTCAAACAACGGAGGAGCGGCTACCTGGTATATTACTCAATGGGAAGATGGAGTTACCGAACCTGGGTCTTCTGGCTCTCCATTATTTGATCAAAATCACCGAATCATAGGCCAACTTTATGGTGGAGCCGCAGCATGTGCAGGAACTGTAAACAATAATCAATATGATTATTACGGTAGAATAGGAGTTTCCTGGAATAATGGATTGAATAGCTATTTGTCACCCTCAGCTTGCGGATCAAGTGTTCTTACTAACGATGGGTGGGATCCCAATACCCCAACTCTTCCAGATGATGCTGGAATAAGTGGAATTGCATCACCATATGGACCTTACTGCACAGATAATTTTGATCCTGAAATAACATTAAGAAACTATGGGACTAACAATCTCACTAATGTGAATATTAATTATGATATAGATGGTGGACCTTCAACTACATATCCATGGACTGGAAATCTAATTCCAGGTGCTACAGAAATTCTTTATTTTCCAAATATGACTACTTCGGCTGGTGCTCACACATTTAATGTTTCTACTTCATTACCTAACGGAAACATAGACAGTAACCCTCTTAATGATGGAGGTAGCTCTAGTTATACAGCAACCATTGGAGGACAAGATATTTTAGTAGAAATCACAACAGACTGTTGGGGCTCTGAAATCACTTGGACCATAGAAGATTTAAACGGAGTTGTTCTTGCAAGTGGAGGTCCTTACAATGATGTTGCTGGTGGAGAACTTATAACTGAGAATATTTGTCTTGCAGTTGATTGTTATAATTTTATAATCAATGATTCTTATGGTGACGGTATGTATGGTTCACAATGGGGTTCTTGTTCAGTAGATGGAGATTATTATATTATTGATGTGGCATCTGGAGTGGTATTAGCATCAACTATAGCTGCAAATGCAGATTTTGGAAATCAAGAAATAAATAATTTTTGCTTATCTCCTCCAGTTTTATGTGGTATGAATGTGGTCAGTAGCGTTGTAG
>MDSV01198592.1_pt1 | contig 10636 bp, 12 predicted proteins | sample 810851 | NCBI WGS metagenome assembly MDSV01 (sample SAMN05326640, study PRJNA326480) | marine metagenome | isolation source: seawater | place: Atlantic Ocean: North East | collected 2012 | reverse complement strand
CTAAACATGTTTATTGCTGTGTTCACCAATACGATGGCAACAGTTGACATTGAGGATAATGATGAACATGGAATGTCAAAGATTTACAATGATATTATGAGTGAATTGAGTGAAATAAAATCTCAAATAGATAAATTTCAAAGTAGTAAAGAGCAAGAATGATTAGTTTCGTTCCAACAATTCAAAGGTCATGTCATAATCATCTCTTTCAGATTTCATTACCTTTTCACTCTTTGATAGTCTAAATACATCCATATTGATTTCGGGAACAAAAGTATCAGCATCATCAACTGTACAATGAATTATTGTACGATGAATCTTTTCAGTATGAGGTAAGAAAAGGTTGTAAATCTCCCCCCCACCGATGATAAAAATCTCTTGTTCGCTTGATAAATCCAAGACTTCTTCATAGGTGATTGTGTCAACATCATCTCTACTGCTACGGGTCAAAACCAAGTGTGTTCGGTTGGGTAATTTTCCCGGTAGGCTTTCCCAAGTTTTCCGCCCCATGACTATTGTTCCACCTAACGTGATTTGTTTAAAATGCTGTAGATCTGTGGATTGTTTCCATGGCAAGTCACCATCTTTTCCGATAGCATTATTCATGTCACAAGCAAAAATCATTGTCAACATATTACCATCTCAAATCGAAATTGGTGCAGAAATATGTGGATGATGTTGATAGTTCAGAACTTCAATATCTTCAAAATTAAAATCATCGATATCGTCTATTTCCGAATTCAATTTCAAGGTCGGCAACGGTAGAGGATCTCTAGTAACCTGTAATCTTGCCTGCTCAAGATGGTTGTTGTACAGGTGAGCATCACCTATTGTGTGGACAAATACTCCGGGTTGTAATCCACATACTTGAGCCATCATTTCGGTCAGCAAGGCATATGATGCAATGTTAAATGGAACTCCTAGAAATACATCTGCACTTCTTTGGTACAACTGACAATTTAGTTTTCCATTAGCAACATGGAATTGGAAAAAAGCATGACATGGCATTAACGCCATTTCATTTAACTCGCCAACATTCCAAGCAGAGACAATGATTCTCCTGCTATTCGGATTATTTTTAATCATGTCAATGGCGTCTGTTACCTGGTCAATAATGCGACCATCTTTGGCTTCCCATTTACGCCATTGCTTGCCATAAACAGGGCCTAGGTTACCATCTTCATCAGCCCATTCGTTCCATATTCTTACGCCATTCTGTTGCAGATACTCGACATTTGTATCGCCTTTTAGGAACCATAGTAATTCATAGATAATTGATTTTAAGTGTAATTTTTTCGTTGTAACCATTGGAAAACCCTTTGATAGGTCAAACCTCATTTGGTGGCCAAAAACAGAAAGTGTACCTGTACCAGTTCTGTCACCTTTTGCTTCACCCTCTTCGAGAATCCTTCGAATTAGTTCAAGATACTGTTCCATATCATCACCAGTCACACCACAGGTAGCCAGCCTTTCATAATTTCTCGATTAATTATGTTCATGGCGCACCTAATGAACTTATACTATGCATAAGTTGGTCAGTGAATTTTCTATATAATCCAGCGATTTCTGTCTTTATCTCATGCTTTTCCTTTGTTAGCAATTGCACTAATTTATCAGCATTCATGGCGCCACCATTAGGATCTTCTAGCCATTCAAACCAAGTAATTTTGCGTCCAAAATTTACGTTTACTGACTTCCATAGTTTTGGCAATTTATCTTCTTTAGGGGCCATCATTTCTCTAGTGCCAATAAGTGCTACTGGTATGACTTTTGCAGTTGGGAATGACGCTGCAAGTCTTGCAATGCCAGTTTTACCTTGTAGTAAAAATGGTTTTTCGGTTTTCTTTGATCTAGTTCCTTCAGGGAAAATACCCAATGCAGAATTAGATGCTAAGACATCAGCAGCAGATGCCAGTGCTTCATCGCCACCTGCTTCTCGATGTGTTTCAATTTGTCCTGTGAGATTCATGAACATACGTAAGAAGAAATTTTTGAAATGACCATCTTTGGCTAAGTAATGCACTTTCCTTCTCGACGATGCAATTACCAGTATTGGGTCAACATGCGAGAGGTGGTTCGCCGCAAAAATAGTTGCACCACTGCCGGGTATATGTTCAGCTCCGGTTGATTTAATTCTAGCCAAACCTCTAATTATTGGCGAGAAAATAAACCTGATAATAGAGTAACCGGGTGTGTAAGAAATTCCACCAGTGCGAGGTTCTATCTTCCAGTGCTCTTCTAATTGTAGCCAAGCACTTTCGACATTGCTAGGCGGATTGGTCATGTTTGTTGCTATGTGATTGACTCTTTGATAGTTGCTTTCAAAAAGAGCCAAAAATAACTAATTTTCCATGTTGAGATATATTATCAAATACGAAGTATGAAAAACATGTTAATTGACCATCACCTGATAGGGCTGTGATTAATTGAGGTACACAAAGTCAACAGTTTGTGTCCTTTTGATTATTTTGGGACTTGTTTTTTCACCAGTTGCTATAGCTGATACCAAGTGGGAAGAAGATGGTTGGCTGAATACCAACTTAGTACGGGAACGATTGAATAACGGTGATGAATTTGGTTGTTATGAGATTCCAGACTTATCCTGGAAGGCAGACCCTGGGGCAGTAGCGAGCGAGTGCCGACAGTACATCGAACAGCGAACAGAAGCAAATAATTGGGGAGTTAACCCAATTTCTACATATACGCCAAGCGGTTTAACGATGTCACAACACCAAACCATCTCAAAGCAAGGGTTTGTTGTTCATGGTGATCTAAACGATCTTGATTATACCGCTTGGCATAATTCTTCAGATAACCCAGTAGATCTTTGGGATTGGTATAATATGGGGCGAAGAGGTGGTAGTCTAGAGCAAATTATCGGTTCAGTTGATGATGTCAAAACTGAAGTAGATGAAGGCGGTTTAGTAAATTTGTATTGGATAGGGAGAGTTAATGAAGCTACAATTCGTCATGATTCTGCAATCGAGGATTATATTTCTGATGATGCTGATGCGTGGTTAACAACATGGGGGCAGGCTTGGTCATATTGGGCTAAAAGTAGGTGTTATGAATTTGACCATTCAGTAATACCTAACGGGGATAATTTCATTTTAAATTTTCAATCTCTCATCAAAGAACAATGTACAAATTTGTTTCCAGAGAGGTGGAATCTTCCAATTACATGGATTGTGGATTTAGGGGATTCTGAGATATTGAATATTACCTCTGAAGGCGAAGTGATGACTGATATTACGCAACTTCGTCATACTCAAGAGGGTTATAGCAAATTATCTAATCAATATCTGCATCTCAGCGTTATTGATGGAAAATCGGTTAACGTTACAATTGAATCGGATTATTATGACATAGTTGCAATTGCGAATTTCTGGAACAATCACACATCGGCAATTACCATTGCGGCACATGAAACTTCGGATTTGTTCAAATGGTCGAAGAGATTTGTCGATCAAGAAGACTTAGTATTCACATGGCTGGTTCAGCCAAGAGAACTTGATGGAGATGCAGATTGGTTACCATATGCCGCAGTTGGCATTGGCGCTACTGCGATTTTGACGATGATGCTAGTTTTGAGGCGAGAAGGACTAGGCCCTTTGGCAAAGCGAGAAACAAATCAATAATCACATAATCTCTCAATTTTAATCGAAGGCTTGATGAAATAAGGCTATTGAGTTAGAGTTAGGGGATACTATGCCAGGTGATGATTTGAACATAGACCCCTGGAGTAGTACACAATCTACAGACTACTCTAGAATCATTGAGCAGTTTGGCCTTTCAAACATGAATAATGTGTCGATTCCTGACCCATCTCACCTACACCGACGAGGGATAATTTTCGCCCATCGAGATTTAGATGTGGTATTAAATGCTCAAAAAACTGGCGAACATTTTGGAGTGCTTACTGGTTTGATGCCAAGCGGCAGGATGCATTTGGGCCATTCAATGGTCATTGAGCAGGTAAAATGGTTCCAAGAACTGGGTGGTGATGTTACCATTGCTGTTGCTGACTTGGAAAGCCAAGCAACAAGAGGTATAAGTTTAGAAAAAGGTAGAAAGATCGCCTTGAGTGAATACGTTGCCAATTATGCTGCATTAGGATTAGATCCTAATTTGACAAATGTTTATTTTCAATCTACGCGTTCAGAAGTTCAACGTCTTGGTTTTCAATTGGGGAAGCGCACAAATCTAAGTGAGTTTGAGTCAATTTACGGTTTTCGTGGCGAGACTAATTTGGCTCATGTGCAAGCACCAATGGTTCAAGTTGGCGACATCTTGCACCCTCAGACCGAAGATTTTGGTGGCTTAAGGCCGATTGTTGTGCCAGTGGGAGTGGATCAAGACCCTCATTTGCGCCTTACTAGGGGGATTGCATCAAAATCCAATTGGTTTAATATTAAGGAAAACAACGGACCAGGTGTTTTAATCGGACTTTCTGTTCAAGACGAAAACGCAGACCTGTTGGGCCAACAACCCAACGGTAGAATCGACAAGAAGAAAGTTGCAAGTATATTTGAAATGATAGTTTCAGATTTACAAGAAATTGGTTTTTCAGACATCAATTCTAATCCAAAACAGGGAACTATAGTCGTACCTAGTGCCACAAAAAGAGACATGATTACTATTAGAGTTAAGTTACTGCAATTAGAGCGAAAATTAGGTGGTATGGGTTTGCTCGCACCATCATCAACTTATCACCACTTCGCAGTCGGATTGACTGGAGAAAAAATGAGTAGTAGTAAACCAAAAACTACGATATTTTTGGATGATGATATAGATTCAATGACCAAGAAAATAAGAAAAGCGTACTCCGGAGGTCAATCAACCATAGAAGAGCATCGTAGGTTAGGAGGTAATCCTGATATCGATGTTGCTTACCAGTATATGATGTATTTCTTTGAACAAGATGATTCATACCTTGCAGAGATAAATTCCAATTATAGGAGTGGTAAAATTTTAGCCGGAGAGATGAAACAAATATGCATTGATAAAGCAACTGATTGGATGACAAATCACCATGAATTGCGCGCTCAAACAGAACACTTGGTTGAAGAATTTTTGGCAGACGATGCTCTTTAATCAGGCTGAAAATACTGCAGGGTCAGGACCAGTTGGCAAACTGATAATCTCCTCATCAGATAATTCTCGTTCGCTAGCGGATTCGTCAATAATCATTGAATGGCCATGCGGGTCAAGCAACTCAAGGGTGAAAGGTTGGTGATCATCCTGCCCAATTCTTGTCAATCTATTCAGCAGTGATTCGAGTTGTTCAATTTCTTTAAGACTTGAACTCAAATTTACAGTTTCAGTATCATTTAATTTAGTTGTGATTTCATTTTTCAGGTCTCTTAACACCATGTTTATTACTTCTACAAATCTGTTGATTACTCCTTCTACATTTGATACATAACCCGTAGCATTACTACCCGGATTTACTTGCAAATCTAGCTCAGGTATTCTGATTGTACAAGAAGACGATCTTACCACTCTTGATTTCAAATGGCTTTGAGCTTCAACGATTAGTGACCAACAACCAGCCTTCTTTCCTTCCGCTGGAATAAAATCCGTCTGTTTCCATCCACATGAATGACACATGACAGTAACCTGAGTATGTTCTCCAAAATACGGGATTTCATCGATATGAGCAATCATGTAAACCTCGCCCTGAACGTGGCATATCGGACAAGGTATGTCAACAGGTGATTCTTGCATCACAATCTTCTCCGACCAAGTTCTTCAGCACCTGCCGCGAAGGCTTCCATTTCTACCCCTTTTAAGCCACGACAACCTGGGGGTAAAAGCATCAATCGTGTGTCGGTTATTTGGATAATTTGACCACCTAGGTCACCTTCAATAAATGTGTGAAGTTCATCTAAAGCAGCGCTAAATTCGGTGTCTCGTTTAATCAAACGACCCATTTCAACAATTGAAGCGTGCCCATCTCCTAGCCAATCCAACAGAGTTGAAATTCCTGTTATATCATTCAACACCGCTCTATGTACTACAAGACCAGCATCATTGGAAGTTATTGGTGGGTCCGGATATTTATTGCCTAGGTTATGGAATATCAGTTTTGATGGAACTTCGCTTTTCTTTGTAGTTTTAGACATGCTGGGCATTTCAAAAGTATTCAATGAATTACTTTTTTCAATTTCTTTGGTACTCTGATTTTCTTTCAACATTTTATCGGCTTTAGCTAGTTGGTCTAAATCAGGCATACTCGGAAGTTCTACATCGGCAAAAGAATCTAATGAAGATTGATGTGGATCATCACCCTTCTTTCGCTTCATAACTCTGCCTGTCAACTCATATCACAATAATACTACGATTGATTCGAGTTCATTTGTCCCGTTTGGTACTATGATGTGAGTGTACGAATATCAATATTGAAATAGATTGGAATATAGCCTCTCATGCACCAATGTTCAAAAGGTGCCGACTTCAGGGAGGGAGTAGATGATGATGGACAATAACGCGAACGTGCTAAAAACTGGGACCAGTACATTAGGAATCACTTTCAAGGGAGGTGTAGTAGTAGGTGCTGATCATCGAGCAACTATGGGCCACTTCATTGCCAACAAGTCCGTACAGAAGTTATTCCAAATTGGTGACAGACTGGCTCTAACAACCGCTGGTCTAGTGGGTCACGCGCAATCACTTTCTCGGACATTATCAGCAGAAGTAGCCCTATTCGAGTTACGTAGACAACAACCTATGACTGTAAAGGGAGCAGCAACACTAACTGCAAATATTCTTTCAGGTAGGCCACATTGGGTACAATTATTGATTGTCGGCGTAGATGAAGACGGAAGCCATGTCTACTCAATTGATTCTGCTGGTGGTTCAATACCAGATGTTTACTGTGCTACAGGGTCTGGTTCCCCATACATGTATGGTGTTCTTGAGGATGGCTTCAAACCAAATATGACTGAAACCGAAGCATTGAAACTTGCAGCCCGCGCCCTTCACGCATCGGGACAACGTGACGCTGCCTCAGGCAACGGCATGGATCTCGCTGTTATTACTAAGAAAGATGGCTTTGTTCTACAAACTCAAGACCAAATCAATAAGTTACTTTCTTGATTTTATTCCCGCAGTTTTCTGCAATGTGCTGGACGCATGTGTTGTTAGACTGTGGCCGAAAAGAGGTGAAAAAAATGCGCCTGACATTTAAAGAATTAAAAGATGAAATAGCGAAAATAGTTCCGAAATCTATCGAATACAAGGTTGATTTGGAAGCAGGAAATATTGCAATTGTAACGCCAGTTCCTGAAAAGTTTGGTGGCGGAGAAGGGTTAGTCGGCAAAATTGCCAAGAAAGTCAAACGCAAAATTAAGATTAGACCAGACCCAAGCATAGTAAAGCCTGAGCAAGAAGCAAAATCCATCATAGAGTCAATAATTCCTGAAGAAGCGGATATTTCACAAATATACTTTGATGGCTGCTTCAGCGAGGTTATCATTCAATGCCAAAAACCAGGAGAAGCAGTTGGCCGAAGAGGTGCAAATGTCAATGAAATTCGCAACAAAACCGGCTGGATTCCTAAGGTTGAGCGTACACCGCCAATATTCTCAAAGTCAGTGCATGATGTTAGATCATATCGTAACAGCATCGCGGATGAGAGAAAAAAACTCCTTAAGGATTTTGGATTAAATATGCATAGGCCTAGACGGCCAAGCTCAACATGGGTTAGAGTAACGGCTTTGGGTTCATACCGCGAGGTAGGTAGAGCATGTCACCTTGTGACTACTAATGAATCTAGAGTTATGATTGATGTTGGAGTAAACATTGCTTCTGATACAGACCCGATGCCTTATTTTACTGCTCCAGAAGCATTACCTTTGGAAAAGTTGGATGCTGTAGTCCTTACTCATTCCCATCTTGACCATGCAGGAATGCTTCCAGTGTTGTTCAAATACGGTTACAGAGGACCAGTATACTGCACGCCCCCTACACGCGATTTGATGTTATTATTACAAACAGATTACATAAAAGTCGGTGGGGCAGAGGGTAAAAGACCAGCCTATGATATGGAAGATATCCGAACATGTATGAAGCACGTCGTAGATGTCGATTGGGGAGAAACAACAGATATAACCCCTGATATCAAGTTGACATTTTCTAACGCAGGACACATTTTAGGTTCGTCAGCAGTACATCTCCATGTTGCAGATGGCAAGCATAACATTGTATTTAGTGGAGACCAGAAATATGAAAAGTCATGGTTATTCGATGCTGCAAATACAAGATTTCCAAAAGTGGAAACTTTGGTTATCGAGTCGACCTACGGGGCAAGTGGGGACTATCAGCCATCTAGGCAAGAAGCAAACCAAGAGTTGCAAGATATAGTCATGAGAACCATACAACGCGGTGGCAAATTGATCTGTCCTGTGTTCGCAGTAGGTAGAAGTCAAGAAGTGATGATTGCTATCGATGAGTTATTTCGTTCAGGCACAGTAAAACCAGTACCAGTTTGGCTTGATGGTATGATTCAAGAAGCAACAGCCATACATTCATCACACCCTGAATATCTCACAAATACTTTGAAACGCTCTCTACTACAAGACGATGGAGAAAACCCATTCACTAGCGAGTGGTTTAGGCAAGTAAAGGGTCGAGAATTGAGGGAAAGTATTGTCATGGATACATCTCCGTGTATTGTACTTGCAACCTCTGGAATGTTAAACGGTGGACCGGTTATGGAATACTTCAAGAATTGGGCTCACGAAGAAAGAAATTCGTTATGCTTTGTTGGTTATCAAGCAGAGGGGACCTTAGGCAGAAGATTGCAAAAAGGATTTGGTGAAGTTCCAATGGTAATTAATGGCCAAACTGAAATTGTCAAAGTGGGTTGTGAAATGGTCACGATTGATGGTTTCTCTGGACACTCAGACCGCAGACAACTATTGGAATTCGTTGATCAACTACATCCGAAACCAAGAAACATAATTTGTCACCACGGAGATTATCACAAGTGTAATGAATTAGGTCACACATTACGTGAGAGGTATAAATGTCGCACATATGCGCCAAAGAACCTTGAAACTGTCAGGTTAGTTTAATCACATCAGTGGAATATCAATCTCAGAATCCAATGGATTAGGTATTGAATTTTGATTGCCAATCTCGGTTAATCCAACATCCGCTTGATTAATATCATGAGGTAGAACTCCTGGACTTGATTGTAAATTCTTTGAATATTCTTCTCTTGAGTCAAATGATTTCCAAAAAATCACCAGAATAAGTAACAAAATAACTGCCAAAAAATAGGCTGAAAATGGGATGCTAGAACCATCATTACCTGAAATGAACCCCATGGTGACTAAGGCAAAAGCAGTTGTTAAAATCAACCATTTGTATGCCCGAGTCATACACCGGGATGACCATTTCATTCAAGAACCTCTTGCGTCTGTCGTACAATATGAAGCCCGGTAGAGTACCTAGGAAATGTCACGGATGGCTCATGACTGCAGTTGCCCCGTGGGGTGAAAATTCTGAAGATGCTTATGACCAAGGCTTGGTAGAGTTGGGTTTGGGAGATACACGCCTGATTGAAGCTAAGGGAGCTATGCTGCCCCTCAATTTTGAAGCAACCCCTCCTAGGGCCTTGCCAATGGGATCGTTAGTTGAATGCCACATGGCAACTGCTTATGCATACAACGGTTCTAGCGCATGTGCTGGTGTTGCTTGGGCATCATGTGTTACTCCTGAAGGTGATGAATGTGCAGTTGTTGCTACTATCAGTACCGAATTGGATTACGAAGAAACTTCGTTATTGTTGAGAAGAAATCTGCAAAGAAGGTTGGCCACGAGAGATCTTGAGGTAATTAGTTTTGATGTTGCTGTTGATGAGGTTACTGCTGGTGCAGAACATCATGGTGTAGCAATGGCGGCTTTAATTATGCCAAATTCTTTGTCAATGGGTGGTAGGCAATCTACAGGTCCAATAAGGGGCGGTCTTATGGTGCCGGAAGAAAAGCAACAAAAGCGAGTAGATGTCAAAGCCCCTGCTGCTCCAGCGCTTAGACCTGGAAGTAAGCGTGGTGGTGGCAGTAATACCGACTTCTCACTTTGACGACATTTTCAAGTACCTTCGTCATGATTTGTTATCATGACAGAGAGGTGGAAAGTGTTCAAATGTCCTGCCTGTGCTATGTGCCATGGTAGGAAATCGTCTGGACATAACTGCCCTCATTGTGGTCAGAGGGTCAATGAAAAAACATCAGTTGTCGACTATGCAGATAATCCTGCAGAATTGCGTATGAAAGTAATAATGGCAAATACCCCTTCTGAATTAAGAGAATCACTTGCAAGTAGGATTGAAAATTCTGATAATTTACTCAATATCAGTTCCAATTATTCACCATCAAAGGGACTTGATGTGTTGAGAAAGTCTCTAGATGAAAACGGTAATTTCTCATTGGATTCAGTCAAATTGGCATTCAAGTCGCAAGGTTTTGAATCAGAGGTCAACAATTTTTTGGAAATGGCAGAGGCTCAAGGTACAATCCTAAGATTGGCCGAGGGATTATGGCGATTTCTTGAGTGAATTTGATAACAGGGAAGTTGTGGCCAAACATAACGGGCGTATGGGTTAGTTTGGCCTATACTCGGGCGTTTG
>MDSV01060625.1_pt1 | contig 10636 bp, 13 predicted proteins | sample 810851 | NCBI WGS metagenome assembly MDSV01 (sample SAMN05326640, study PRJNA326480) | marine metagenome | isolation source: seawater | place: Atlantic Ocean: North East | collected 2012 | reverse complement strand
TTTTGAAACATTGAAAGATATTGAATTATTTATTAAAGATTTAATTTAATTATGATTAATTATCTATCAAAGCCTTTTAAGTGGTTTTTTAAACTTGAAGCAGCAAGTGGTCTTGTTTTATTAATTGCAGCTATTCTTGCTTTAATCGTTAGTAATAATCAATTTAGTGAATTGTATTTTAATATTTTAAAAAAATATCTATTCATCGGAATAAATGATTTTGGGTTAAAACTATCTATTCATCATTGGATTAATGATGCTCTAATGGCTATATTTTTTTTCTTCGTAACGTTAGAAATTAAAAGAGAGTTTCTACAAGGTGAACTTTCTAATATTAAGCAAGCATTACTACCCATAATTGGAGCTGTTGGTGGTATGTTAATACCTGCACTGTTTTATGTCTTTATCAATTGGGGAAATTCAGAAACAATGATTGGATGGGCAATTCCTTCCGCCACAGATATAGCTTTTTCATTAGGTATTTTATCATTACTTGGATCAAGAGTTCCTATATCATTAAAAGTATTTCTAACAGCTCTTGCTATCATAGACGATCTAGGAGCAATATTAATCATCGCATTCTTTTATTCAGGTGATTTAAGTTTTCCTTACTTAAGCCTTATATTAATTTGTTACATATTTTTATTAGTTTTAAATAAATTTTCTGTAAAAATATTTGTACCTTACTTAATAATAGGATTATTTATGTGGTATTTTACTTATAAATCTGGAATTCATGCAACAATTGCTGGAGTGCTTTTGGCTTCTACTATTCCACATAGAATAAAAGATAGAGACTTTTCATTACTGGTAAAAATAGAGCATGCAATTTCACCCTATGTGGCGTTTATCATTATGCCATTATTTGCTTTTGCAAATGCAGGGGTAAGTTTAGATGGATTATCTGTCTCAAGTTTATTGGCTCCTGTCCCTTTAGGTATATTATGTGGATTGTTTTTTGGAAAACAAATTGGTGTATTATTATTTTCATATGTTTCAATAAAACTTAAATTTGCTGAAGCACCAAATAATTCTAATTGGCTAAGTTTATACGGAGTTTCAATTTTAACAGGTATTGGTTTTACAATGAGTTTATTTGTTGGTAACCTAGCATTTGTTGAAAATACGCAGTATATGGATGGTGTTAAAATTGGTGTTTTGACGGGATCGTTATCATCAACAATTTTTGGTTATTTTCTTCTGTTGATTTCATCAAAAAAATAAATGTCCAAAAAAATTATTTATATATATATATGTATATTTATGTTTTCTTTTTTAAACAAAAGCTTGTCTGAAAATAATCAATCTTTTTATGATTTTAAAATTAAATTAATAGATGGAGAAGAAATAACTCTTTCTGAATACAAGGGTAAAACAATTTTAATCGTTAATGTAGCGAGTAACTGTGGTTTTACCAAACAATATACAGATCTTCAGAATTTATATAATACTTATAAAGACAAAGGTCTTGTGGTCCTAGGCATTCCTTCAAATCAATTTGGAGGTCAAGAACCTGGGACAAACTCAGAAATCAAAGACTTTTGTGAAGCAAATTTTAACATAACTTTTCCTATGACAACTAAATACAATGTTAAAGGAGAAAATTCTCACCCTATATATGTTTGGGCTAAAAATACTTATGGAAATTCAACAATACCTAAATGGAATTTTCATAAAATTTTGATTAATAAAAATGGTAAAATTGAAGATACATTTGCATCATTCACAAATCCGATGTCTAATAAAATTACAAAACAAATAGATAAAATTTTATAATTTTAAAGTAAGACCATCATAAGCAGGTATAATTTTTTTTGGTAATTTTCTTTTCAATATTTTGTAATCTATGTCTGTGTGAAGATTTGTTAATATAGCTTTTTTAGGAGAAAATAATCTAATCATAGAAAGAGATTTTTCTAAATTATAATGAGAAGGATGATTACGATACCAAAGACAATCAATTACAATATATTTTAAGTTTTTAAAATATTTGTAATCTTTTTTAAAGATTTTACTCACATCACTAATATAGGCTAATTTTTTATTAATTATAAAGCAAGTTGACATAACTTTTCCATGCTCAACTTTAATAGGTTTTATTTTAATTTTTTTTTTTAAAGTTTTGAATAAATAAGTTTTTATTTATCTTATTAAGCTTTAATATTGCTGGATATTCTTTACTAAATTTATCAAAACAATATGAAAATGAACTTTTTAAGTATTCAGAAGTTTTTTTATCAGCAAAAACATCAATTGGTTTTTTATTTTTGATAAAAAATGATCTTAAATCATTTATACCGTGAGTTTGATCTGCATGCATATGAGAATAAAAAACTTTATCAATTTTCTTTATTTTGTGTCGTAAAAGTTGCTGACGTAAATCAGGAGATGTGTCTATCAATATATTTTCTTCATTAGATTTTAAAAGAGCAGAACATCTGGTTCTATAATTTTTTTTATTATTTGGATCACAATTTCCAAAAAAACCATCAGGGCGAGGAACACCCATTGAATAACCACAACCTAAAATAATAAATTTCATTTTTTATGTAAAAAAAAGTTTATTAAAATTATTTGTAGTTGTTTTAATTAGTTCTGGTAAAGAAATGTTTTTTATTTCAGATAACTTTTTTGCTGTATGAGTTATAAAAGATGGTTCATTTTTTTTTCCTCTATTTGGAACTGGTGCTAAAAAAGGACTATCTGTTTCAATCATAAGTCTATCCAAAGGTAGAGATTGAAAAGTTTTTTGTAAATCAATAGAGTTTTTAAAAGTAATAATTCCACTGGCAGAAAAGAAGGCATTTAATTTTAATAAGTTTTCTGCAAATTTTTTTGAACCTGTAAAACAATGCATTAAAATCTTAAGATTATCATTTTTATATTTACAAAGGATATCGAAAGTTTCCGTTTCGGCATTTCTTGAATGAATTATTAGTGGCGCCCTAGTTTCTATTGAAGCTTTTATATGTTCCTCAAAACTACTAATCTGCTTATCTTTTTTACTATTATTGTAAAAAAAATCTAAACCAGTTTCTCCAATACCTATAATTTTTTTATTCTCATTAATATATTTTATAATTTTATCTGAGGTAATAAAATTTTTATCTGCTTCGTGAGGGTGAATACCCACTGTTCCATAAATAATAGCATCTTTATCTAAAATTTCTTTTATTCTTGAAAAACTTTCTAGAGAAGTTGAAATTGTTAATAATTTTTCAAGTCCAACATCTTTTGATCTTCTGATAACTTCTGTCAAGTTACTTAATAAAGGTTCATGATCTAAATGGCAATGTGAATCAATCATTATTTTTTTCTATTTTCTTAAAAAGAATATCTATTTTATTAATCTTACTACCTTTAACTAAAAATTCATTTTCTTCAATTGAAGAAAATTTAATATCATTTTCATTGAGATCAAAAATTTTTAGTGCTTTTAAAGAAGTTTCTGGAATTATAGGATATAATAAATAACTTATTTTTCTAATTATTTCTAAAGCGGTATAAACAATTGTATTCAATCTTATTAAATCATCTTTACATTTCCATGGTTCTTGATCATTAAAATATTTGTTAGCTTCAAATAATGAATTAACTATGAAGTCTATATAAAAATTAATATTTTGCTCATCAATTTTGGATCTAATATTTTTTATATTCTTTTTATAATTATCTAAAATTTTTAAATCATCTTCTGTTAGATTGATTTCAGTTGGAATTGAATTATTACAATTTTTTAATGCGAATGTAATAACTCTTTGACATAAATTTCCATAATTATTTGCTAGATCGCTATTAATACAATCCTCTAATCTTTCTTGAGATATATTACCATCATTACCAAATGATACTTCTTTAATAAGATAATACCTTAATGGATCAAGGCCATATTTCTGAATTATTTCTAATGGATCGAGTATATTGCCTTTAGATTTTGACATTTTTTCGTCACCAGATAGAATCCAGCCATGACCGTAAACTTTTTTTGGCAATTCTATTTTAGCAGCTAGCAAAAAAGCTGGCCAATATACTGCGTGAAATCTTAGAATGTCCTTACCTATCAAATGTAAAGATGCTGGCCAAAATTTTTTAAAAAAAACATCTTTTTTATCTGGGTAATTGAGGGCACTAATATAATTGGTTAAGGCATCTAACCAAACATAAATTACATGTTCATTATCATTTGGAACTTTTATTCCCCAAGAAAAACTTTTTCTACTTATTGATAAATCTTTTAGTCCACTTTTTACAAAACTTATAACTTCATTTTTTCTTGACACTGGTGAAATAAAATAAGGATTTTTATCATAGAAATCTAACAATGGTTTTTCCCATTTAGATAATCTAAAAAAATAAGACTCTTCATCAACCCATTCAACTATAGATTTTGATAATTTTGATTTTTTAATACCTTCAATTTCTTCAATTTCATCGTTATTGTAAAATGCTTCATCTGATACTGAATACCAGCCAGAATATTTTGATAGATAAATATCATCATTTTTTTTTAATTCATTCCAAAGATGTTCAACTGATTTTTTATGACGATCTTCTGTTGTTCTAATAAAATCAGTATTTGACAAATTTAGAATTTTTGAGAGATTTCTAAATGTTTCACTAATCTCATCACAGAATTTTAAAGTTCCAATACCTTTTATTTCAGCGGCCCTTTGGATTTTGAGCCCGTGCTCATCTGTACCAGTCAAAAAATGAACTTTAAATCCATCAATTCTTTTAAATCTTGCAAAAAAATCAGCTATTATACTTGAATAGGCATGTCCCATATGGGGATTAGCAGAAGGATAGTAAATCGGTGTAGTAATATAATAATTTTTATCCATTTAATAATTTAGACTTAATTTCGATAAATAAGGACTCCTCATCTAAATTAAATCTTTTTGTGTTGTCGATACGTTTTAAAAAATAATTATATAAATTGAAATTTAAAGTTTTAAATTTTTTTACCATATAAAATTCAATTAATTCAAAGATAAAATATTTAATATAACTATTTTTTTTATAATAAGTATCATTTATTAATAATAACAAAAAATTTTCTAAAGATATCTCTTTTGTATCTATTTGATTCTCAATACAGAATTGATTTAGTTTATAAATCTTACCTGGTGTTAAATAATAATTTATTAAATCATAATTAATTAATTGAGAGACATCAATTCCTAATAATTTATTTGATATATTAATGATATCATTCTTAGATAGGTAAATTTTAAAATTTAAGCATCTTGATTTAATAGTAGGAAGAACTTTTTTATCACTATTTATTAATATAAAATGAGTATTTTTATTAGGTTCTTCGAGTATTTTAAGTAATGCATTAACAGAACTTAAATTTAAATTTTCTATATTGTCTATTAAAATAAATTTAGGTTTATTGTTAAAAGATGATTTATTTAAATTTTCAATCAATTTTCTAATTTGAGATATATCTATAGATTTTTTTTCATCTTTTACATCTATTAAAATAAAATTAGGATTTGATCCATTTTGAATTAATTTAAAAGTTCTATTTTCAACATTAACTGTGAAATTATCTAAATTGTAAGAAAAATCCTCATCTTTTGATAAGATATAATATATTAAATGATATGCCATTGTACACTTACCAATACCCTTTTGGCCTGAAAGTAAAATTTGTTTTGGAAGTTTTTTATTTTCATACAAAATGACTAACTTTTGAAGTTCATCATTTAAACCGTAGAGATTGGTTTGATTTTTTGAATTTAAATTCATTTAATTAATTTGTCAATTTTTTTGATTACAATTTTTTTATTGAATTCAATCTTTAAATTAGAATTTATTATTTGATAATTTTTTTTATTTTTTGCGATCTTTAAAAAACCTTTTTGAACTTTATCGTAAAAAATATTATTAAATTTATCATATCTATTAAGTTGTTTTCTAAGTTTTAATCTTTTTTTCATATTTATTTTATTTACGATGTTTAAAAAAGTAAAATCAACTTTAAATCTTCCTAATAAAAAAGAATTAATCTTATTTATAATATCAAGGTTTATTCCCATACCATAATGTTGATAAGCAATAGTTGAGTCTGTGAATCTATCTAATAAAATAATTTTTTTTCTATAATTTTTTTTTTAAAAAATCAACGTTTTCACTCCGTGCTGAAAGATATAGTAATAAATCAGTTTGTTTTTTAAATTTTGAATTTTTATTTAAAATCACACTTCGTATTTTTTCAGAATTAACGTTGCCACCTGGCTCACGAATCTTAATAAAACTTATCTTTTTTTTTTTAAATACTTGGAAACTAAATCTACGTAAAAAGATTTACCACTACCCTCGATACCCTCAAAAACTATAACTGGTTTTTTAAACATCGCCCCAGATTAAATAGTTCAATGATTTCATCAATCTAGAAAAAATATTAACTTTTTTTATTTCTTCATACGCTAATAAGTCGTATTCACCAATTTCATCTTGATCATAAATAACTTTAAGTTTTGCTAGAATTTGATCTTTTTTAATTGGAGCCTCTATCGGTCCCTCATACACAATTTTAACTTTAATTTTTCTTTTTTGGCCCTTTTTTATAGTTTTAAATATATCTTTATAAGTATAGACTTTAACAGAATTTTGTTTTCCTAACCAAACATCAACACTGCTAATAGGTTTGTTTGCTTTTGAAATTTCAACCAAGTCAAAATTTGTTAAACCATAAGTTAAAAGTTTAGAGCTTTCTCTTGATCTCAAATTTTTTGTTTCAAATCCACTACCTACCGCAATCAATCTTCTACCTTTTCTCTCTAGTGAGGAAGCTAACGAATATCTTTCAACAGCTAAATAACCAGTTTTAATTCCATCTACACCCATATTTTTATATAGTAGAGGATTCCTGTTTCCTTGAGTTATTGGATCGCCACCAGTTCTATCCCAAGTGAATTCCTTTTCTTTAAACCACTCATAGTACTCTGGATGTACTTTAATTAAATAATTAGACATAATCATTATATCTCTAACAGTTGAATAATTGTCCGGATTATTTATTCCTGATGAGTTGGCAAAATTTGTATTCATCATTCCTATTTCTTTAGCTTTCGAAGTCATCATTATCGCAAATTCTTCCTCTGTGCCTGCTATACCTTCAGCTAAAGCTACACACGCATCATTACCTGAAGCTACTATTATGCCTTTAAGTAAATTTTCAACTGAAACTTCATCCCCTACCATTACAAACATGGATGAATAACCTGCTGTTGATAATCTCCACGCTTTTTCTGAAATAAAAAACTTTTCATCTAAAGTTAAATCTCCTGACTTAATTAAATCAAAGGCAATTATACTCGTCATTATTTTTGTCATAGATGCAGGATAAATAGATCTATCAGGTTCTTTTTCATATAAAATTTCACCCGATAAAAAATCCTGAAGAATAGCTGTTCTTGCTTTAATCTCTATATTAGCACTAACAAATTGGGAAAAAAAAATATTTATAAAAATAAATATAGAAATTTTTTTAAACATTTTTTAAAATCTCCAAGTTTTCAAAATTCAAAATACTCATTTTTTCAAATGAGTCCCTTAAATTTTTTATATCATCAAAAGGGCCTATTAATAACCTATAATTTGTTTCGGACAGTTTAATTATTTTTAATTTTTTAATTGTTGTTTCATTAAAAATTCTATTTTTCATAATTTCAGCCGTATCCTTATAATAAAAATCAGCAACTTTTATCGAATAGGAAAAATTTCTCTCTATAATTACCTTTTTTTTACTTTTTTTACTATTCAAATCATTAATTTCTATACCATCCACAGGAGCTTTCTCAGCAACTTTTTTCTCTTCATCAAACATTTTAGCTTTTTTTGCAATAAAAGTTGAATTCTTTGATACTAGTATTATTTCTATATATGGTTCATCAAAATTTAATTCTAACTCATCCGCTATTCTTGGACTTATTATAGAATTATAAAAATTTGAAAATTTTATCTTATTCGATTTTACATTCGCTATAAGGTATTTTCCATTACTTGGGTTTGTAATTTTAACCACAGATTTTTTTTTTAAAAAATTACTATAAATGTCATAAGATCGCGGTTCAATTTTTTTGATTTTTTTTAGTTTATCATTATAAATTAACGCAAATCCTAAATTTTTATACTTTTCTTCAATATTCGTATTTAGTTTTTGTGTTTTTTCACAGCCAAATAATAATATAGTAAGTAAAAATATATTAATTATTTTATAATTCATTTTTAATTTTATTTTTTAATGTACATACAGCAAGTGCAAATCTCAAAGAACGATTCCATTTAAGTATTATTTCATAGTTATCAAAAACCACATATGCAGGATTTAAAGTTTCTGCTTCTGGAACAATATCTTTATCAGGTGTAATTATTGCAACTTGAAGATTTTCGTCTAAAGATTCTAAGTTTTCGTAATTTTCTATAAATTTTTTAAAATACTTGAGTTTTTTTTTGTTTATTAATTTTTTTGCAGATGTGTTTAGATATTTTTTAGAAATATCCTCTTTTAAATTTACTTTATAAAAGCAATGTGAATTTGGATCCCATCCCATTTTGTTTAAATAATTTGCTGCTGATGCATATGCGTCGCTAGAATTTTTAAGATCTATATAATTATCATTGTTATAATCTATTGCATGATTTTTTATGGTGGAAGGCATAAATTGAAAAAAACCAAATGCACCAGCCCAAGAACCATACAGGGTTGTATAATCAATTTGTTTATTATCAATTAGTTTTAATAAAGTTAGTAGCTCATTAGTAAAAAAATCAGATCTTCTTTTGTCGAAACTTAATGTGGATAATGAAGATAAGATATCCATTTTACCAACATATGTTCCATAATTTGTTTCAATTCCCATTAATGATAAAAGTAATTCTTTTTCAATATTATATTTTTTTTCAACATTATTTATAAGTTGAGTATTTTCGTTATAAAAATTTACTCCTTTTTGAACTTTATTTTTAGAAGTTCTTTTTCCAACATAAGTTTTGGTATCTTCATAAAATTCTGGTTGATATCTGTCATACTCAATTACTTTTGGTAAAAACTTTACATCTGCCATAACAGTATTGAAAGTCTTTTCAGAAACTTTTTTTGATAAAGCTAAAGATTTAAAATCTTTTTTCCACTCTAAAAATTCTGTTTCATTTGCATATAAATATGAAAAAGAAAAAATCAAAGTTAAAAGGAAAATATTAATTTGTTTCATAAAGATCTTTGAGATATATAATTACAGCAAACCAAATAATAATAAAACTTACAAATTTTATTAATGAAAACTCTTCATTATAATAAAAAAAACCCAATAAAAACTGTAAAGTTGGTGTAATATAGAAAATCATTCCTGTTGGGCCTAACCCTATTAACTCAACTCCTCTCACATAGAGAAATAAAGGAATCACTGTCATTGGTCCTGCTAACAACAATAGTAAACTTAACCCAGGATTGGATATAGCAAAATCATTATTTCCATTTTTAATAATGAAATAAAATACCACTAATGCAATCGGTAAAATAAATAAACTTTCTATAAGTAAACCTATATCAGTATCAATATTTATTTTCTTTCTCAAAAGATTATAAAAAGCCCAACTAAAAGCAACTATGAGACCAACCCAAGGAAGTGATTTAAGATTGAAAAAAATTAAAATCAATAATGAAATGATTACTAACAAAATAGAGAAAATTCTTTTATTGTTAAGTTTTTCTCTAAAAAAAATATAACCCAACAAAACACTAATAATTGGCATAATAAAATAACCAAAACTGGCATCTATTATCTTGTCAGTAGCTACAGCATAAATCCATACAGCCCAATTAATAAAAATTAATAAACCAGAAAAAAATAAATAAATTAGATTCTTTATATTTTTGATTAAATTAAAAAAAAGTTTCCATTTTGTTAAAAAAGAAGTTGTTATTATTAACATTACCGCTGTCCACAAACATCTGTGAACAACCAATTCTACATGACCAATGAATGAGACATATTCAAAATATATTACTCCAATGAAACCCCACCAAAAAGAACCTAATGAAGTTAGAATCAAGCCTTTATTAAAATTATCATTCATAGATATATAAGCGATCAAATATTAAGACTATCTAAACTATTTTGAGGTTGAATTAAATATTAATTACAAAAACTACAAATAAATTGCATTATTTGATTATTGAAATTTTATCTTGAATCGATATTGTGCTTTCATGGCAAAGAGTAATAAAAAAGATACATCTAACACATTAGGTATAATTTCAATTGTTTTAGGAATTATAGGAATTTTTTTCTGGGGTCTTTTGTTTGGTACTATTGGATTAGTGTGTGGTCTTATTGGCAGAAACAAAGATGACAATAAAACTTTATCTACAATTGGAATAATCTTATCTGCTGTTGCTATACTTACTTCAATTCTAGTAATGCTTGGTCTTGTGGCGCTTTTTTCAGCTGCTACTACTCTTTGAATTTTATAAATAATTAAAACCTGTTTTTTGGTTGAATTTTAAGATTATACTTATAAAACTTTGCTAACGGAGAGATGGCTGAGCGGTTGAAAGCACCGGTCTTGAAAACCGGCAAAGGGGCAACTCTTTCCTGGGTTCGAATCCCAGTCTCTCCGCCAT
>MDSV01013631.1_pt1 | contig 10638 bp, 21 predicted proteins | sample 810851 | NCBI WGS metagenome assembly MDSV01 (sample SAMN05326640, study PRJNA326480) | marine metagenome | isolation source: seawater | place: Atlantic Ocean: North East | collected 2012 | reverse complement strand
GTGCAATAGTAATAGAGATTGCGTTCGCTTTCTCACAGGGAATATTCCCTTAATTCGTTATGGAGTATATTTTATGACAAGAACTGAAATTAATACAGCTGTTAATGCTTACTTAAAAAATGGTGGTAAAATAACTAAACTTCCAGATGGGCCGAATCATCGTTTTCAACCCTATGGTGTAAAAGTTGCACCCGGCGACCCTAAAGTAGATGTTACAGTTACAGAAACGCCGACCACAAAACAACAAATTTCTTATGTTGAGAAACATAGTCTATGAGTAATAAACATCAATATACAGTTGAGATTTTATATCATTTTAACTGTGGTTGCTGTGGCCATTGGTGGTCGTATGCTGTAACACCATTTACTCAACCAGCAGAGATTGGATTGTCGGATACGAAAGTCCATTGTATGCATTGTGGTCATACTCAAACGGCAGAAATCAAAGAAGGTTTCTGGCTAGAAAAAATGCAAAATAGCGCAGAAAAGACTTGACAAGCTGAGCCAGTTTCTGTATAATAGTAAGTAAAGAGTGAGGAAAGGGTTTTCACTTAAAACTTAAATGAGATTGATAATGGAAAAAAACGAAACATACTTTGTAGCAAGACTGTTTAAGAAGGGAGAATTTCTTTCTTCTGAAATCTTTGAGTCACTTGAAGAGGCAAGAGTTTGGGCAATGAAAGAATCTAAAAAATTAATATCACATATTGAAATGTTAAGAATGACCAATGTTGGTGATATTGTTGTTGAGATCGACAAACACTTTTTTGGTTATGAGATTTCATCAGAAGAACTTTTGAAAAATAGTGTGAGGGTATCTTGAAAATCGTATCAACCAAACAATTTTGGTGGAGGTTTAATTACCTCAAACGAAATGGTGGTGAGATAACTGTAACAGATAGAACGCCTCCAATGGATGTAAAAGAATTTAACAGAATTGAATTATTAGTTCGTAAACGTGTCCGCTGGGAACTTGGTTCTGAAGGATACACAACTTGGTCTGAATGTGGGTATCATGACATACCTACTTTAGCCAGAGCATATGGTATAAAATGAAAACAGCGACACTTGAAGTTTTGGAAGAAGGCGAGTTGATATTTGGAACTCGTACAAATGGAAGTTATTTTGTAAGAGAGTATGAGGATGATTTAGAAATGGGCGGTTGCTTTTTCAAAACAGAAGAAGAGGCGAAGACCTATATAGAAACCCTAAATAAAAATTGATTATGAAAATGTGGATTGAAGAAATTACAGGTGCGATAATATTATTTGGTTTAACGTATCTGGTAGCAATCATTATTTTAAGTTTATAAATTATTAAGAGAACCTAAGCATTCTGAGAGGTGGAAGGTTAGGTCAGAGGTATGGCGGAGGTTCGTTGACCAAAGCTGTAGGGTAACATCCCCTTCAATGACTCTGAGGTAAGAATGTTATGTGTGGAAGTTGCAGTCGGGATGGCAAAAACCGCGATGATTGCATACACTAGGGTGGCGATGACGATTCGTGAGAAGCTCGCGGGCCTAAGATTCTAGGTATCGAAGTACAAGGACTGACACATGGTTCTCTTTTTTTCTTTAAGTATTAACATGATTGAAATTTGGATTGCATTGGTATTAACATGGACACCAATGGTAGAACGTACAGTAGACAAAGAATTCAATACAGAGAAAGAATGCTGGGATTATTACGAAACAATAATTGCACCAAATACAACTCTAGCTGAAGGTAAGTGGGGAAAACAAAATCTAACTGCTCAAGATAGAAGACCAGACAAGAATTTCCATTTCAAAACGAACTGGAACTATCCCATAAGAACGTACAAAGGACTAGGAGAATTACCAAGTGGCAAAGATCAAGTCTGGTTGTCCTGTGAACCAAAATATGCAAAGATTTATAATGAATAAAATGTATAGAACCTCTAAACTTTAGTATGAATAATAAATGGTGAAAATAGAAGATAATTTCTTAGAACAAAAAAAATTTGATAGATTACAAAATATTCTTATGACAAAGTGGATGCCACGGTCTTCAAAACAACCAATACCAAGGATTGCATGGTATTATATTACGCCAATTGTTTATATGGAAGATGATGATGATGGTAGTAATAAAGATTTTCAGTTTGTTCACACTTTCTATAAGAATCTTCAACCAACTTCTCAATTATTTCCTGAAGTATTTCCTATACTAGAGAAATTGAAAGTTGCTGCCCTATTTCGTATAAAGGCAAATTTGCGTACTAGAGCTTCAGAAATTAATGAAAGTCCTTTCCATGTTGATATTCAGTATTCAGAAGAAAAATTAAAACAATTATTAACTTCCATTTTTTATATTAATTCAAATAATGGATATACCAAATTTGAAGATGGAACAAAAGTTGAAAGTGTTGCCAATAGATTAGTTACATTTTCGACAAACATGAAACATTGTGGAACATCATGCACAGATGAAAATACGAGAATTGTAATAAATTTTAATTATTTTAGCAAAGATTTATAATGAATAAAATGTATAGACCATTACCGGCTTGTGTAACAATAAAAGAATCCCCCATTGATGGGTTTGGTCTTTTTACGACACAAAAAATATCTTGTGGAACTTATATTGGAATAGTTCATGTCGAGAGTGAAAATGTAGCAGAAGGAATTGTGAGAACACCACTTGGTGGGTTTGGGAATCATTCAGATACACCAAACTGTTTCAAGATAAAGTTAGAAAATAATAATTCTTGGATAGGTGCTTCAAGAGATATAGAGCCCGATGAAGAGATAACTTGGAAATACACCCTTTATGAGATAAAATAATGGCTAGAAAAAAGACAGTAATAAAACGTGAAAAGATGAAACCCATCAAGAAGAAACGTAAACTTTCAGAAGAAGCAAGAGAGAAGTTAAGAGAAAGACTTGCTGCAATGAGAGCTAAAAAGAAACCAGCAGATTATAAGAATGTGGCAAAGTCTGTTTTGGAACTTCCCGATGATGACAAATATTCTTTTAAGAATGTTAAAGAGTGGATTAAACACTCAAAAGATTTGGTTTCAGAATATACCAAAACTGCTAGAAGTCGTGTTACTACTCCTCAAGATAAACAGAAGGCATCTAATGCGGCCGATCATAAGAAAGTTTATATTAGAGAACTTGAATATTACTTAAAGTCTGGTGATTACATTAGTTATTTTTCTGGGCAAGATGAGACTAATAAGGTTAGTCCAAGATGTGTTGCAATGGCATTTTATCCTGACGGCACCCCTAAACGCTCAGTCGGCGTGTTTTACCCCGATATTAACATGGTATGGACACAAAATTTAGATGAATCTGAATTCGGATTAGAGAGAGATAATACAAACTATGTTCCTAAAAAGTCTTCAACTACGGCAATGACTGACAAGCAATTCGATTCAAATATTTAAGGGGGGCCGGGAGCCTCGTTCCCGCGGGGCGCCCTTCTTGACAAATAAATACTTCTATGATATAATAATACTTAAAGATTAAAGTGTGATTGGTGGGAAATCATAGGCATACGCTTTCTCTCCACATTTTAGATAAAGTAGTCCTTTAGCTAGAGTGTTTAACCAGTATGCATCTCATACTATGAAAACTGATAACCAAAGTGTCACTAATCACACGCAACTTCTCAGGTACTTATGGATAACGAATTATTAAAAAGACTTGTAGCAATAATCGCAAGATTTGATCAAGGAATACTTGATGCGCCCGGAAATGTTGGAATTGATAAACCAGCAATAAGAGAAGCTAAACTAATTATTAGTTCTGATAATGATACTTCATTTGTGTATGATTTAAATCATAATGATGCAGCAGAAATTGTTGGATCTTTTTCTCTTTTTAAAAAGGGAGAAGATAAAGTTGTTACTCCAATTCCTCTTTCAAGTTTTGTTCAAGAAGGTAATATTGAAGGTATACCTACAAAGGATATTTTATTAAATTAAAAAAAGGATATTATGACATTAAAAATTGATTTCGGTGAGAGTGGTGAAAATAATTATGCTCCTGTGGAAACTCCTAAAGCAGCAGGTGGTACTGAGCTTATACAGAAGTGGTTATTTTCTCGTATTGATCCAGAGTTAAAAAATTACTTTCAATGGGTTGCTTCTCGTAAAAGGAAATTAGAAGATAAACCAAGACTGTTTTGGGCTCATGATCTTGCCCAAGATCCAGAAGTTGCATTTCTTAAAGAACATAAGAATATGTTAGACTTTGAAAAGGTAATATTTGTCAGTAATTGGCAACAGTATCAGTATGGAGTTTATCTTGGTTTACCCTATGATCATGGTGTAGTTATTCAACATGCCATAGAACCTATTCCAAACCATGAAAAACCCAAAGACAAAATATCTTGTGTGTACATGAGTACACCTCATCGTGGCTTAGAGATTTTACTTGGTGCTTGGAAACATCTTAAAGAAAACAATAAATCTGAAGAAGTTCAATCTGCAGAACTGAATATTTTTTCCAGTTTTAAAATATATGATCGTCCTCACATGGATGAACAATATCGTCATGTATATAAAGAAGCTGAAGATATGGATGGTGTTAATTATCATGGTACAGTATCCAATGACCAGATTAGAGAAGAACTTACCAAAAATCATATTATGGCATATCCATCAGTTTATATGGAAACCGCCTGTATTTCAGCAATGGAAGCAATGAGTGCAAAATGTATGGTGGTGTGTCCTAATCTTGGTGCTCTTCCAGAGACTTGTGCTAACTTTGCTTGGATGTATGGATATGAACCAGCTCCTGAGAAACATATTGCTGTTCATTCACATATTCTTGGAAAAGCTATTGAGACTTATAGAAAAGATGAGACTCAAACTTTATTGAGTTTACAGAAAACATATTTTGATACTTTTTATAATTGGGATATGCGAATAAATCAATGGAATCAATTTCTTGAGTCCATTAAAATGAGAATAGAACTAGGTAAAGATGATACTACTTGATTATAGTCAAACTGTGATTGGTTCTTTTATGGCTATGGGCAGAGGTAAGCCAGTTGTAGAAGAAGACCTGTTAAGACACACGATACTTAATTCAATCAGAATGTACCGTAATCAGTTTGCAAAAGATTATGGAGAAATGGTTATTTGTTGTGATGGTAAAGATAATTGGAGAAAGAAAGTATTTCCAGAGTACAAAGCAAATCGTAGAAAAAATAGAGAAGATGATCCTACGGATTGGAAAACTCTTTTTGAGTTGTTACATGAAATGAGAGATGATATCTCTAAATACTTTCCATATAAAGTAATGCACGTAGATGAAGCCGAAGCTGATGATATCATTGGTGTTATCATTAAAGAGTTATCTGAAGAACCTACTTTGATACTCTCTAGTGATAAAGACTTTATTCAATTACAAAAGTTTAACAATGTTAAACAATGGTCACCACTTCAGAAAAAGTTCATAGTGGGTGATCCTATAGAATCTTTATATGATAAGACCATTAGAGGCGATACTGGTGATGGTGTTCCTAATATATTGTCAGCGGATGATACTTTCATAACTGAAGGAAAACGCCAAACTCCTGTAACTAAAAAGAAAATGGAACTATGGAGAGGTAAAAACCCCGAAGATTACTGTACTGAGGTTATGCTGAGAAACTACCATAGAAACAAAACAATGGTTGATTTGGGGGAAACTCCAAAATCAATTTGTATAAATATAATAAATCAATATCAGAGTCAAGAAGTTGGAGATAGAAGCCAACTTTTAAACTACTTTGTTGATAAAAGATTGAAAAACCTTATGGAAGTAATTGAAGAGTTTTAGTCATGGCAACCAGTTTACCAAGAATTTTTAGTGAGATAGCAGCAGCATCCACTAAAAAACAAAAGAAAGAACTATTATTAAAATACGATTGTTTCGCGCTACAGCAGATTTTAAAAGCGGCATTCGATCCAAATATTAAGTTTCTCTTACCGCCGGGCGCACCCCCAATAGCCAAATTTCAAGGAGATGCTGACGAACCGAATCCAACTTATCTACATTTTCATATTAGAAAGTTGTATTTATTCGTAGAAGGCCAATCTCCCAAAAATTTGAGCAATATGAAAAGAGAATCAATATTTACAGAAATTTTGGAAGGTATACATCCTTCTGAAGTAGACCTCCTACTGCAAGTGAAGGATAAAAAAATAAAATGCAGAGGATTAACCTTTAATTTAGTAAAAGAAACATTTCCTAATTTATTACCATGAGTATAAAAAGTTTAGAAGAGAGAATAGTCAATTTAACCAAAGTTACTGCAGATGGTAAAGAAACAACTGTAGAAGCTGAATTACGGCAATTGAAAATGCAGGGTGGAATTCCGTCAAAATGTACGGTAGTTCTAGCTAAGGAAAACAATTTTCAATTTAGTATGGATTGGGATACTACTATGTCTAAATTCTCCCACAAATTGGGTGGATATACATGGTACTCCGATTTTGATTACTCCTTATATTCCCCCAAATTATGGGAAACTGGCAGCATTGCCAGAGCACCCCGCCGCGGCCGTAACTCTCCTATTTAAGTTTAAGTAAGTGGCTATACTTCTTAAATTAACTCTACCAAAAGAGGAAAATGAAAATATTAATTTCATTAGTGGGGCTTATTGCGTTATGGGCTACCACACTCAATTCGGGTACTACAACTCAAATTTGGATTCCACCAACACCTGACACACAGGCAACATTAGCGGTAACATCATCAAAAAATACAGATGAAAAGACCGAAGTTGAATATAGTTTGGTTGATTCTAGTGAGTTAGAATGTATGTCAAAAAATATATATTTTGAAGCAGCACTTGAATCTACTGCAGGTAAAATGGCAGTAGCACAAGTTACTATGAATCGTGTGAGATCTACACAGTATCCAAATACTGTTTGTGCAGTTATTACACAGGGGAAACATTATAAGAATGGATTTCCAGTAAGAGATAGATGCCAATTTTCTTGGTACTGCGACGGCAAAGATGATAATGTTCCACATAAAGGTTCAATGTGGAGAGAGTCACAAAAAGTTGCTGAATATGTTTTACTGAAACCAGATCTAATGGACATAACAGATGGAGCAACCCACTATCATGCGGACTATATTAGTAGTCCAAAATGGGCACATCCACGCCGTAAAACAGTAGAGATTGATACACATATTTTTTTCAATCATGCACGAAAACAGGCAAAAACTAAAATATATAAAGGAAAAAAGACTTGACAAGCTCCTGACAAACCTGTATAATAATAGATGAAGAGTGAGGAAAGCCTTCCTCACTCAACTTTATAATTGAGAATTGATTATGACAATAGTTACAGAAATATTGGAACTCTACCGATATGTTGGTGATACAGAGGCCGCAGAAGTGGCATTAACAGAATTGATAAATGAATCATATTCTGAAGGGTACGAGTTTGCCCGAAATGAAAAGACTTTAATTGATGAAGTATCAACTGTACTAGCAGTAGAATAATTATGAATATTTTTTTTTTAAGTAAAAATTGGAAGCGTGCAGCTGGAATGCATTGTGATAAACACGTTTGTAAGATGCTGATTGAATATGCACAACTGATGTCAACAGCTCATAGAGTTCTTGATGGTACAGAATATTATTCAAAAACAAAAAATGGCCATAAGATTAAAAGATGGCTACATCCAGACCCAAAACTAGAACGTGAACTTTACAAAGCAAGTCATGTAAAACATCCAAGTAATATATGGGTGAGAGAAAGTGAAGAACATTACCTTTGGTTGTTTTTGATGTTTGATGAACTATCCAAAGAATACACTAGAAGGTATGGTAAGGTTCATGAAAGTTGGAGTAAACTTCATTGTAACCTTAGTATCCCCCCGAAAAATATTGTTAATAAAGCATGGGTAGACCCCCCACAATGTATGCCCGAGCATTGCAAAACTGATGATGCAGTTGAAGCTTATCGTAGATACTACATATTAGAGAAGAATAATTTTGCTGTGTGGAAATATAGTGGAACACCAGATTGGTATACGAAAGGAATAAGCCATGCCCTATTATGATTATAAATGTCAGAGCTGTGGAAATGAGTTTGAAGAATTTTTACCCATGGCCGATAGAAAAAAACCAGAAGAAACACCATGCCAGCTGGAAGGTTGCGATGGAGAAGTTCAACAATTTCCTGGCAATAGTCCAACTGGTTTTGCTTATGATAATATTTCATCGCCGGGACATACTAAGAAACCACCCAGCTGGATGACTGATAAACTCAAAGAGATAAAGAAAAATCAACCAAAGGCAACAATGAGCTGGCATCATTGAAAAAATAATGATAAGGAATTTGTGTGAAAAAATTTAATCATGTAGGTAGTGAATTACAAGACTTACGAACTGAAAATATTGAAGGCAAGAGGCACTATGTCACACCCGATGGGAATCAGTATATATCAATCACCTCACTTTTATCTGAACTCTCCAAAGAGGGTATACAGAAGTGGCGAGAGCGCGTTGGAGAAGCCGAAGCTAACCGAATCTCCACAAAGGCTTCAAGACAAGGTACGGCTGTCCACTCACTATGTGAAAGCTATATCAAAAATGAACAAGACTTCTTAACAGAGTCAATGCCTCACTTGGTTGAGATGTTTGAATCAATACAACCATTATTAGATTGTATTGATAATGTCCATTGCGTTGAAGGGGCATTATATTCAGATGAACTTAAACTAGCTGGAAGAACAGATTTAATTGCAGAGTTTAATGGAGAGTTGGCAGTTATTGATTATAAAACTTCTAGAAAAATAAAGACATGGGAAATGTGTCATTCTTATTTCATGCAAGGTGCATTTTACGCTCATGCATATGAAGAACAAACTGGTATTCCAGTAAATGATATTGTGATTATTATGGCGGTGGAAAATGAAAAACCATTATTGTTTAGAGAGACAAAAGAGAGATGGTTGAATCCGTTAAATGAGGTTAGGTATAAATATATGTAAGGAATTTTGTTTGAAGACCTGAGAGGGTATCTTGTAAGACATCGGTGCGATTCCGATCAGCTCCACCAAAGGATCATATGCAAAAAGCAGGAATAATAACTGTGATTTCTTTGTTACTATGGTGCGGTATCATTTACGCAATAGTATATTTTGGTATATTGTGATTCGTTGATGGGGCTGCAAAGAGTTCGATTATAAGAGATAGTATCAGAGAGAACAAATAGGGTGATGACCTACATCAAACACTTTAATCGCAAACAATGACGATTATACTTCTGCTTACGTTGCACTAGCAGCGTAATGTAGATGGGTTTTTGGGGGGTGGTTTTTCCTTGAAACAGAATAAAGATTCAAATAGAGAATCAAAACCATCCTACTACACTTAGAAAGGAAATATGTCAGCTGGAAAGCAAAATGAATCAACTTCAAATAATAGAACAAATGTTTCTAGAAGTAGGTTTGAGCAGGATGTAGTAAGATATGATACTCCGCCATGGTATTTAAAACCAGACAGACATGAAACAGAAACAGGAGATACCTTTAAATATTTCAATGTGCCCTATGGTGGGGGAATATGTAAAGTTTCATGGCCAGATGGCCCCAAAGGACAATTACAATTTGAATGGAGTTAAGACATGGCTGAATATACATTAGAAGAACCTTGTGAATTTGTTTATAGGGTCGAAGCAGTAACAAAGATAGTAGACGGAGACACTATTGATTGTGTCTTTGATTTGGGTTTTGATGTGATGGTTAAACATCGTGTAAGACTTTTAGGAATTGATACACCAGAATCAAGAACAAGACATAAGAATGAAAAGGTGTATGGATTACTTAGTAAGGCCGCACTCAAGTCGTGGGTACATTGGGCAACTATGTCCGATAGAGATGATATTGATATTGAAATTCGATGTCCAGAAGCTGACAGTCGTGGAAAGTTCGGTAGAATTTTAGGTGAGGTTTGGGTGAATTGTAATGCCGAAGGTGAACATGGTGGATGGACAAATGTAAATAAGTGGTTATGTGAGAATGGTCATGCAGTTGGTTATACAGGACAAAACAAAGATGATGTTAAGGATGAACATTGGAAGAATAGAGAATATCTTGCAGAACATGGAAAGCAAGAACTATTACAATGGGATGATAACTAATGGCAAAACTTCAAATACCTAAACATATTAGAAGACAGAAAGACAACAAGGTTAATACTGCTGTTGAAATGATAAACGCTTCAGAAGAAGCATTGTGGGGGAAAGATCCTGTGGAAGCTCTAAAATTTGAAAGAATAGAAACTAGAAAGAAGATGAACTGGATTGCCAGATTTACACTTTCTTTAATCACGGCTGGAACATTTTTAGTATTATTATATCTGTTATTTTTTTCAGATCTTAAAGATGGCCATCGCGACTTAATTAATATTTTGGTTGGTGCGTATGTCGGTGTGCTAGCCAAGTCAACAGATTATTGGTTTAAAGATAAAGAAGATGCTGAAGATAAAGAGTCTCAGCAACTTCATGATAAAAAACCAGAACCAAATGGAGAAGGTAATGTCTGACTTTAATGATTTTGGTTTTAGTACAGTCAGCGAAGACGAGTACAAAGCTCAACAAACTACTGAGGTTAATACAGCAAAAGAAGTAGTATCTACTGCCACTGCTAGTATGAAACCTGAG
>MDSV01098338.1_pt1 | contig 10639 bp, 10 predicted proteins | sample 810851 | NCBI WGS metagenome assembly MDSV01 (sample SAMN05326640, study PRJNA326480) | marine metagenome | isolation source: seawater | place: Atlantic Ocean: North East | collected 2012 | reverse complement strand
GCAGGCTCTGACGCTTCCGCCAGCTCTTTGAATGCCTCGGTGTCTTCAAGTTTTAGCTGCACGTAAAGACTCAAACCAATGAGCAGGACGCTTGAGATAAAGGGTACGCGCCAGCCCCAATCCATAAAGGCCTCATCGGACAAGTTACCGCTTACCGCTAGGAAGGCGAGATTCGCCAGTACTAGGCCAGCCGGTGCGCCTACCTGCGCAAACGCGCCATAAAATCCGCGCTGATTTGAGGGCGCATTCTCAGTCACCAACAACATCGCACCGCCCCACTGACCACCCACAGCCAATCCCTGCACAAAGCGCAAAAATATCAGCAACAGTGGCGCCAGCGGCCCGATGTCAGCGTAGCTTGGCAGCAGCCCAATCAACGTTGTGGCGACACCCATCATCATCAGTGCGGTGACCAGTGCGGCCTTACGTCCGACTCGATCACCAAAATGACCGAACACCACGCCACCCACCGGACGAGCTAAGAAACCCACGGCGAAGGTACTAAAGGAGGCGATGAGGCTTACATAACGCGGCATGTCCTCAGCGAAGAATAGTGTGGGGAAAACCAGCGCCGCCGCCGTACCGTAAATAAAGAAGTCATACCACTCAATACTGGTGCCGCCCAGTGCAGTCATGGCAACCGTTCGCATGGAACGCGCAGTCGGTTCCACTTTCGCCGTACCTGATTGCTTTGCTGGTGCTTGATTTTCGTTCTGATCGCTCATGGAGATCATTCCTTAATTCGTTCAACTGGCTGTATAAAAATGCGGAAAAAGGAGCGCAAACAGCCGGACTTTCAAACGCCGACCCGTGCTTTTCTCAGCGAAGAAAAAGTGTTGTGTTGAGCAATTGGATTCCCCTCCGCCTCACACTTACGCCATGATAACCCATCGTTCCACAATGACGAGTCGATTCGGCCAAATCATGATCATCCGATTACTGTTGCTTAGCGTTTTGCTGGCGGGCCAAAGCAGCCTTTTTGCAGAAACTCCTTTGCGTATCGCCGTTGCCAGCAATTACGCCAACGCGCTGAACAAGACGGTAGCTCGATACCAAGCAGAGACAGGGGATACCCGAACAATCAGTGTCAGCATTGGCTCTACCGGTAAACTCTTTGCGCAAATTCAAGGCGGCGCGCCATTCGATCTGTTTCTTGCCGCAGACCTTGAGCGACCACAAATGCTTGCGGCCAATAGCAGCACCCTAGGTCCGAGCCAAACCTACACCACTGGCCGCCTAGTGCTATGGCACCCCAAACACAACACACATGGGGAACTGCTCGAGCAGATTGATCGACTTGCCATGGCGAACCCCCAACTCGCGCCTTATGGGCTAGCGGCCAAAGAGACACTGCAGTATTTGAACTGGCAACCGCCGACTGCTAGGACTTTGGTCACCGCGGAAAACGTTGGCCAAGTCTTTGCCATGGTCATAACAGGCAACGCCGACGCAGGGTTTGTCGCCCTATCTCAGGTGCGCGAGCATCAGGTGCCGAGCAATCAGTACTGGATCATTGATGAGCATATGCACCAGCCCATTGAGCAGGGCGCAGTACTGCTTGAAAATGGCGCCCAAGCCACTAGAGCGCAAGCGTTTTTGAATTTTCTGCTCGACGAATAAGCTGCAAGTACACCAATACGTAAAACGCCGAGAAAACTCGGGCCGGCCCCCATTGCCGGCCCGAAGAGGTCATCTGTTATCGACCAATGAATGTCGGTTCACGTTTCTCTACAAAAGCCTTGGTCGCATTCTTGTGATCTTGGGTTTGACCGCAGTGCACATGGTGGGTGGCTTCTAAATCGAGGCAGTCGTCAACGTCGCCAGAGGACATCGCCCGAGCAAAGTTTTCCTTCATATAGCGATAGGCGACGGCGGGCCCGACAGCCAGCTGTGCAGCAATCTCTTGGGTTTTTGTCGCCAGTTCGTCGGATTCGCATACCCAATTTGTCAGCCCCAAACTCAGCGCCTCCTGAGCACTAACCCGCTCAGACATAAAATACAGTTGCCGAGCCTTCGCCGTGCCAATCAGTTGAGACATAAAGAATGTGCCACCGTAGTCGCCAGAGAACCCGACGCGCGCAAAGGCCGTGGTCATAATGGCGTTGCTCGCCATTACGCGCATATCACAGGCCAGTGCCAGAGAAAGTCCGGCACCCGCCGCGGCTCCGGGCAATGCGGCGATGGTAGGTTTCGGCATACTGTAGAGCTTGCCGGCGGTAGCACGCTGGTTCACTCGCTGCCGATGAATAGCGCCATCGATGGTGTTGTCACCGACAGTCCCGTCGCCGCTGGCAGCCATACCCTTAACGTCACCGCCGGCACAGAAGCCCTTACCTGCACCGGTCAGTACGACACAGCGCACCTTGGTGTTGAGTTCTGCATCCGCCAGCTGCTGCGCAAGCGCCGCAGTCATCTCTCCACTCATGGCGTTACGCGCTTCTGGACGATTGAGCGTTAGCGTAAGGACGCCTTCGTCCAGGTTCGCGAGCAAATCCTCAGTGCCCGTATCAATATTCGATTCCATGGTTGCTCTCCCTATCAATTAAGTTGTAGAGAGCTTAACAATTGCCTCACAAATGCAAAGCCCAGAGGTAATCCCTATCGTTGTGTTAATTGCCAGGCGCAAGAAACTCTCTAGAATCACACGGGTCATTTTTTTGCAAGGCCATCCCATGCTCACCCCTATGATGACCTTGCACCTTGCCACCGTCGCGCCCGCTGCAATGCTAGGCACTTACCTGATATTTTGGGCCAAAGGCACAGCTACCCATCGGCTGCTCGGCAAGATTTATATGATCCTAATGCTCATTACCGCGCTCGCTAGCCTGTTTATTCCCGCTACGGTTGGCCCGCAGTTCATCGGCCATTTTGGGTGGATTCATATGCTCTCTTTGTTGGTACTCGCCTCGGTACCGCGGGCCTACTATGCGGCCAGAAAACACAACGTAGTCAGCCACAAATTTTCTATGGCCGGGGTCTATTTTGGCGGCATTTTGGTCGCAGGCGGATTCACACTCGCGCCGGGCCGCTATCTGAACCAGCTATTCTTTGGCTAGTGTAGTCGCCGCCTTCAGTCACGCATGCGACCTGCGCGGCGAAACATTTGCCGCTGACCCCAGCGGCCAACTGCGCTTATACTCAGGGGAAATTAATAAGCCATGCATTGGGGAGCGCTATGAGTGAGCAGACGAATCAGCATTTCGAGACTTTCGATCTCAGCATTGAAAACAACATTGCCCATATTTGTTTGAATCGCCCAGAAAAGCGCAACAGCATGATCCCGTCGTTTTGGGAAGATCTGCCCAAGGTCGTGCGCGACATTGATAACAACTCGCTAGCCCGCGTGATCGTCATTTCTTCCAGCGGCCCGGTTTTTACCGCCGGCATGGATCTCAACGCATTTGCGCCGAAAGGCAACTTGAGCACGGAAGAAGCCAAGCGCGAACGCATCCGTCACGGCGCTGCGTTTTATGACACGGCGCGCAAAACGCAAGATGCGTTCAATGCGCTGGAAGCCTGTCGGATCCCCGTTTTGGCCGCGATTCAAGGTGGCTGCGTTGGCGGTGGGCTCGATATGGTGACGGCATGCGATATGCGTTACTGCACCCAAGACGCCTTCTTTACGATTTTTGAGATCAACATCGGCATGACCGCCGACGTGGGCACCTTTCCACGACTGGTGCAGCAAATGCCCGAAGGCCTTGTGCGCGAACTCGCCTATACCGGCCGACGTATGCCAGCCAGCGAAGCGCTGAGCACGGGCTTGGTCAATCGCGTCTTTGACAATCATGAAGAAATGCTCACAAGTGTCATGACGATTGCCGCAGAAATTGCCTCAAAGGCTCCGCTGGCGGTATATGGCTGCAAGCATTTGATTAACTACTCCAAGGATCACACTACGGCTGATACGTTGGATTACATCGCGATTTGGAACGCATCATTCCTGCAAAGCCAAGAAATGCAGGAAGCCATGATGGCCAATGCGGAAAAACGCGAAGGCGACTTTGTGCCCCTACCTGCGCGCCAAAAGAGCTTTGGCTCCAACTAAGCAGGGATTGTCAGAAATAGATTCGCCAAAAGAGGATGGGGAGAAAAACGATGACCATACAGTTACGACAAATATGCCTGGTTGCCCATAAACTTGAGCCGGTCATCGATGATTTGCGAAGCATTCTGGGCATCAACAGCTGTTACGTAGATCCGGGTGTCGGCAAATTTGGCCTTGAAAATAATCTCATGCCCATCGGCCGCAATTTTCTCGAAGTAGTCGCACCCATTCAAGAAAACACCGCGGGTGGTCGCTATTTGGATAGACGTAGCGGCGACGGTGGTTACATGGTCATTACCCAAATAGATACGCTGCCGGAGCACCAGCGCTTGCGCCAATGCGCACTGGACAATGGCGTGCGTGTCGCTCACGAACATACGAGCGATCAATGGACGCTCACCCAGTTACACCCCGGTGATTTAAAAGCAGCATTCCTCGAGCTGGAATACGACGCCGAAGAAAATTTCGACGGACGCTGGAATCCGGTGGGCGGTAACGGCTGGGAGCCTCAAGTTAAACAAGACGTTACGCAGGACTTTGTTGGGGTGGAGCTACAGGGCGACGAGCCAGAGGCCTTGGCAGACTTATGGGGCAGATGCACTGACTTGCCCGTTGAGCACGATGCCGCTGGCAATCCAACCATTGCCTTCAACAACGTCGTGCTACGCTTCACGGCGGTAGTCGATGGGCGTGGACCCGGTCTGGGAGGGCTCGATATCGCCGTGGCGAACCGCGAGCACATTCTCCGCGAAGCCAAGGCCCGCAACGCTTATGTTAGTGATGATCAGGTCAACATCTGCGGCACGCGCTGGTACCTCAAAGACGCTTAGTCGTCAGCGGCGCTGATCACCCACAATACGCTGGTCGACGAGGGACTGTATGTCGCGGTTGGTCATGCCAAGTTCCCGCATAATCTCGCGGCTATGCTCTCCAATATGGGGCGGCCGCCTAGGCTCTACCTCATTCGATGAGTCTGCGACAAATGCAGGCTTGAGATAGTGCAAGACACCCAAGTCGCCGTCGTCAAACGTGCCTAGCAAGCCCTTCGTCGCAAGCTGCGGATCAGCAATCACTTGGGAGAGTTCATTGACCACGGCGCAAGGCACATCAACTCGGCTAAGCTCAATCAGCCATTGCTCGTTCGTCCGACTCACTGCAACCCTGCCAATCAGTTCATAGAGTTCATCGATGCGATTTGAACGCTCGGCGCCATCACTGACCCAACCCTCATCGGCCAATTCTGTTTCACCCACCAATAGCAAAAACTTGATCCACTGCTTAGTACTGTAGGGCATGATCGCCATGTAGCCATCAGCCGTTGCATAAGGTCGTCGGTTGCTGGACAGCAGTCGCTGATAGCCTAAATCGCCTTGAGGCGGCGACATGGTCTGGCCTGCTAGATGTTCGGCCAAGTTAAAGCTCGCCATCGTCTCGAGCATCGGCACTTCAATACTCTGACCCTCTCCGGTGCGCTCACGACGCACGAGCGCCGCCGCAACCGCCATGGCCAAATGCAGGCCGACCACCTTGTCGCAGAGTATGCTGGGCACGAACTGGGGCGCACCCTCTTTATCGGCGTTGAGGGCGGCGATTCCAGAACGCGCCTGAATGATGTCGTCGTAGGCCGGGCTGTTAGCATCAGGGCCGTCGCTGCCGAATCCGGGCGACCAGCAATACACGAGGTCGGGTCTAATGAGTTTCAGCTGCTCGTAAGTAATACCCAATGCAAGGGCAGACATTGCGCGCATGTTATGAATAACAACATCTGCGTCTGCGACCAGCCGGCTTACCACGTCTTTGCCCGCACTATGCTTTAAGTCAATGGCGATACTGCGCTTGTTGCGATTGAAATTGGCAAACCCCGCGCCGATATCCGCGCTTGGTCCGGGGCGCACGGCGCGAAACCCATCACCCTCGAGCGGCTCAACCTTGACGACATCAGCGCCGAAGTCGCCAAGAAATTGGCTGGCATAGGGGCCTAATACGATAGTGGTGAAGTCCACTACTTTAATCCCCTCTAGCAAATTCAACACAGCGCTAAATCACTCCCGAAGTATCAGTCGAATTCTTTTTCGCCACTGGCAAACAACAGATAAAAGACCATGCCAAATAGGGTCACGCCCGCGGTGACTCGAAACACCAGATCCCAAGAACCCGTGTACTCAAGGATCAGTCCGGTGACAGCCACACCGACAATGCCGGGTATGGTGCCAGCGGTATTGGTAATACCCATAAGCGTGCCCGCATGACGAGGAGCCACGTCCATATGATTGACGTTGAAACCGCCAATTCCTGCGGCGCCAAACAGCTTGCCTAAACACAAGATGCCGATCGCAGCCCATACCGTATCAACTGTCGTAACCAGCAGCAGACAAATGGCCAAACCACCAAACGCGATGGTTTGCATGATCTTGCGTACTTTGGTGACGCTCATGCCGCTAACGATCATGCGATCTGCGATGTTGCCCGCAACGTTTAGACACAGAAACGAAGTGATATGCGGCAGCATGGCAATGTAGCCAATATCGCCAAAGGGCACGCCGAGCCCCTCGTTCACGTACTTAGGCAACCAGGACAAAATGACGTAAAGCGTCCAGTTGTTGCAAAAGTGCGCGACCAAAATAGCCCACACCGCCTTGCTCTTAAGAAATTCCCGAATGGGCGGCGTCGCTTGATCTTCTGAGGCCTCACTAAATCGCGCATTTGATTGAATAAAGTCGAGTTCGGCCGCAGAGATCCGAGGGTGATCTTGGGGTCGCGTGCTGACAATGTACTGCCAAGCCGCAAACCAAAGCACGCCAACCAAGCCGAACAAATAAAAAGCCCACTCCCAACCAAGGTAAGTAACGATTATCGGCGTAACGATTAAGGCAAAGACCGTACCGATAGGAATGGCGCTGGCGTTGAAGGCGATGGCTTTCGCGGTCTCACCCGCTGGAAACCAGCGCGTTACCAAGCTGTAAACCGAAGGAAAGGTGACCGCCTCGCCCAAGCCCATGCCGATTCTGGCAAGGTAGAGCATCATCAGGCCGCCCATAGCAGCCCAAGGTGTGATCAATGTGAACAACGACCAAATCAATACGCCCATACCGAGGACAATTTTGCCGCCATAAGTGTCCGCCAGTCGGCCGCCGCCAATCTGCATCATCAGATAGCCGATGTAGAAGGACGATAAAATGTAGCCCTGTGTTTCTAAATTCCAGCCGTAATCCTCGGACATTGGAATAATGGCAACGGAAATGTTAACCCGATCGATGTAGCAGACAAATGTGGCAGCGAAACACATAGCGATGATCGAATATCGCGTGCGCCAAAAACCCTCTTTCGAGGCATCAAGTTCGGCCATCTTCTCCCCCGCTGCACTTTCCGCGTTCTACGGGCCTGAAACTAACCCATCCCGCTATAGTCTGTCGCCTGCATCAGTGGTTTACAGTGGGGTCTTGGGCGACCGCCATTAGTGTTTTGCCAAAATTCTCGCCGCGCAACATCTGAGCAAATACCTCGGGCGTGTTTTCCAACCCAGGCCGTTTGTCTTCTAAGTAGCGAATATCTCCGGCGCGCAGATAGCCGCCCATTTCTTCCAAGAATCGATCCTGATGTTCAGCGACGAAATTACCGACAAAAAGATCGTGTACGGCAACGCGATTGCGCTCGAATACAGCGTTGCCATGGGTCCGCCAGAGACTGCGGGGATCTTGACCCTCTTCGTTGCCATATTGGGAGATAAGACCACAAAGACTGATGCGGGAATGAACATTCAGCAGCGGTAGGACTCCATCAAATACCGCACCCCCAACATTTTCAAAGTAGATGTCGCAGCCATCAGGACACGCTTGCCGGAGTTCCGCAGCGAAGCTGGGCGAGCGATGCGATACTGCGGCATCAACGCCCAGCGTTTTGAGATATTCCAGCTTTTCGTCTGATCCAGCGATGGCCACGACCCGACAACCGTAAAGTCGTCCAAGTTGACAGACCACTTGTCCGACACCCCCAGACGCTGCAGACACCACCAGTGTCTCGCCGGGTTTCGGCTCACACTGCACCACTAATCCCGCATAAGCGGTCAGGCCCAACATACCCATGACACCAATGGCGGTAGAAATGGGTGCCAGATCAGGATCTATCTTGCGGGGGAACATGTAACCAAAAGCATCGATGTTCACGCCGGTTAAGCCCCAAGCCTGCCAACCGTTGGTATTGAAGACGATGTCACCCTCGGCATAAGTATCCATGCGGCTCTGCACGACTTCAGAGACAGTACGCCCATGACAAATGTCGCCGGGTTGTTCGGCACCGCTCCGGCGACGGCCCCACTGATAAGGATCTAGCGAGAGATAAATGGTGCGGGTGAGCATTTGACCCAAAGCCGGTTCCGGCATGTCTTCGAGTTGCCAGCGAAAGTCATCTGCGACCGGCCACCCGGCTAGAGGCTTTCTCGCCAAACGCCAAACTTCATTGCTCATGCACGAATACTCCCTTCAGATCTGCAAGGCCCCGCTTCGGATATTACTAAAGGGCAATTCCTTGCGCTGTTTGTAAATGCCAGTGCAATCGTTGGCCAGCGACCACCGTTAGGCGCCTTTCGAACACTAATGCGTGTTCCATCGTATAACGGCCGCTGGCATCTGGTGGATAGACTGCACTCACAACATGTAGAACGAGCCGGTGAGGACCGCTGACTGGGCCCTCTGCCTTGTTTACTTGGATTTTGCCCTTGTGGGCTGCCGTGAGGCGCACCCTAGCAATAGGCAGATTGGCGTCGTCTGGTATCCAAGACAACCAGCCCATGGCAATGGGCTTGCCATCGAGCAGTATCTCGCCCTCCACCGCGGTGCGTTCCGAGTGCTTTACTTTGTCGAGCAGAAATTCGTGCCGAGCCAGCCACTGCAGCAGCAGCTCACCCCAGGTCGTCAAGGTAGGATTTTTGGCGTCAGTGCCTCGGTTCAAGCCCAAGCCATGATCGCCAAAGTTAAAGATATGCAGTTCCGCCGGCACATTTGCGGCGAGCAGAGCATCGTATAACAGCGTCGATTGGCTGGCGGGCACCACAGAGTCTTGGTGATTGTGGACAATAAACGTGGGGGGTGAATTTGAGCTCACTTGGGTATCCATAGGTAAGTATTCATCGGCCTTGCGTCCGCGCTTAGCACCATTGGTCACTGCATAGACGGGCACCAAGAAATTGGGACGGCAATCTTGTCGGTCTATTTCATCTGCTACCGAACTTGAGCCTAGCTCGTCAGATGCCAGCGCAGTTGCCAAGGCCAAGTGGCCACCTGCAGAAAACCCCAGCATACCTAGACGAGTTGGGTCCAAACCGAGCGCCGCTGCGTGAAAGCGCACCAAGCGAATGGCCCTTTGACTGTCCACTTTACTGACGTTGCTGTGATATCGCGGGCCGAGCCGATATCGCAGCACAAAAGCGTGGATGCCGACAGCATTTAACCACTGTGCCACCTGACGGCCCTCATGATCACTCGCCAGCGTACGATAGCCGCCGCCCGGACAGACAATGACTCCGCACCCATTGGGAATGGCGGCCAAATGCACAGTCAGTTGCGGTGATTTCTCACCATCACTGTCTAGACCGGCAAACGGTTTATCCCAGAGGGCCCATACCTCGTCGCTCATTGCGCCAGCACTCCTAACATCACCCCAAAAGTACTCCAACTCATCCTCTTGCCAATGTTCCGACCGGAGCCGCCGATCGTGTCACACTGGATGCGTTACAACAGCATTTTCCATAGGAGGGGTTCGTGGTCTACAACAACGTTATTTTGAGAGCTATAGAAGCCAGCGACATCGATGAGTTGAAAAGGCTTTTAACTACGCAGGCCGAAGTATCACTGACCGAACCCGGATGCGAGAGGTTTGAGGTATATCATTCCGAGGCGGAACCCGAGATTTTCTTACTAATCGAATGGTGGGCTACTCAAGAAGATTTGGACGCCCACAGGGCCACCTCACACTTTGTGTCGGTCTACCGCCCAAGGGTAATGCCGCTGGTTGAGCGATTCCCGCACCCTTGTCAGCGATTGATATGAATTTACGCCAGCAGTCATGGATACCTCAATTTCAATCAGGGCGCCGTTTCTCACGCGAGAAGTTATCGAAAAGGTACCCGTTTACCTCTTTCTCTATCCCATAGCTCCTATGGAGGTGATCCAAAAAGAAGCTATTTTAGCGGAGCGATACGGGCCTTCCGATCTCGATCGCGGGCGCCATTCGTGCTGAAACCAGTACCACGTGCCAGTAGTAGTGGTGGTGGTCGTGGTCGTATTCGTCGTTCCGGTCGTGGTAGTCGTCGCTGTCGTCGTGGGAGTTACCGGAGGAGTGAAAGGCGGGCGTTCTGGTGTCGTACTATCGTTATCGTCAACGGCAACGGCGATCAGCCCTAAGTCGACGACGCCCAGGCTAACAGCTGCTGCGACTGAAATGCCGCCCGCTGCACTCCCCGCTCCTGCGGCTTCCGCCCCACCTGAAGCGCCCTAAGCCGCATGCAGGTTGGTTGAACCCAGGGTTAGCAAGCCCGCGACACCAACGGCTATCGCTTTTTTCTGGAAAGTAACCATATGCCAAATCCTCACTTTT
>MDSV01181082.1_pt1 | contig 10640 bp, 10 predicted proteins | sample 810851 | NCBI WGS metagenome assembly MDSV01 (sample SAMN05326640, study PRJNA326480) | marine metagenome | isolation source: seawater | place: Atlantic Ocean: North East | collected 2012 | reverse complement strand
ATTCTGATAAAATTATTCTAAGTGGAAGTTCTGCGGGAGGTTATTTGACCCTAATGGTTGGATTAGATAAAACTTATCTTCAAGCTCATGAAATTGAAGCAAATGATATTTTGGCTCTTCTGCCTCTTACGGGTCATACTATTACTCATTTTACAGTTAGAGCTGAGAAAAAAATCCCGAAAACTCAACCCGTTGTCGACCGTTTTGCTCCCCTTTATCATGTTAGGGCCGATGCTCCCCCAATAATATTGTTTACTGGAGACCCAGAATTGGAAATGTTGGGACGCGCAGAGGAAAATGCTTATATGATGCGTATGCTTAAAGTGGCGGGTCACCAAAACGTCAAACATATTGTATTTGAAGGCTATGGCCATGGAATCCAGCACCCAGCGCTGCCACTGGTCATAAAAAAAATTAAACAACTCACTAGAAATGAAAACAACACAAAGTAACCTTCCTGTCTTTTTTAATCTAATTTTTTTTCTTCTAATATGTCTATACCCATTTGCCTGTTTTTCTCAAGATCAGTTGCAGTCTTCTCCTACACTGAAGGGTAAAAATATCATTTATGTCTATGGGGGCTGGGAAGGACACAAGCCCACTGAAAGTGTAGACTTTATGGTGCCCAAACTAAGGGCTGAAGGAGCCAATGTCAAGGTTTTTGAAACCCTTTCTGTTTATACAGATGAAAAGATTATGGCAGAAACCGATTTGATTATTCAGACTTGGACTATGGGAAAAATTACCAAAGAACAATTCAAAGGTTTGGAAAAAGCTATCATGAATGGAACAGGATTTTCCGGTTGGCATGGAGGTTTGGGTGATGCTTATAGAGATAACCTGAGGTACCAGTTTATAGTTGGGGGACAATTCATATTCCACCCAGGAGGTAAGATTGATCATTCCATTAAAATTATTGATAAGACAGACCCAATCACACGTGGGTTAAATGATTTTGACTTAAAGAAAACCGAACAATATTACATGCTCATAGATCCCAACATTAAGGTTTTGGCTATTTCAGAATTTATAAGGGAGAAATATGAAAAACCAGGAGTAGAAGAGAATAAAGTAACAGGAAGTTCAATGCCAGTAGTATGGAAAAAAAATTATGGTAAAGGGAGAATATTTTATTCTTCTATAGGGCATTATCTTACCGATTTTGATGTACCAGAAGTTATTACTATGCAGATGAGAGGTTTTAGCTGGGCAGCCGAAGGAAAATACACGAAAAAAGAACCTACCATATCCCCAGCTTATAAAAAATGATAGCAATAGGATATGATATTGGGAGTTCCTTTGTAAAGGCGGCACTGATAGAGGCTGATTCAGGAAAACCCATTGCTCGGGCACGGGTTCCTGAGGTTGAAATTCCTATGGAAGCCCAGGAATTGGGGTGGGCAGAACAGCATCCTGAACTGTGGTGGCAATATCTTTGCCAGGCTACCCAAAAAATTTTGGCCGAAGCTGATATAAAAGCAGAACAAATATCTAGCATAGGGATTTCTTATCAAATGCATGGATTGGTTCTGATAGATCGAGACCTCAACCCCTTGAGAAAATCGATTATCTGGTGTGACAGTAGGGCCACTCTATACGGAGAGAAGGCTTTTGAAAAATTAGGAAAAGCTTACTGCAAAGATCATTTACTCAATTCCCCCGGAAACTTTACGGCCTCCAAACTTGCTTGGGTAATTGAAAATGAACCGGAGCTGTATAAAAAAGCTTATAAACTAATGCTGCCGGGAGACTTTCTTGCTACCAAATTATCAGGAATTCCTCAGACCACCATTACGGGTTTATCTGAAGGGGTTTTCTGGGATTTCAAAAATGATGAACCTTCAAAAGCTCTTTTTGATCATTACCAAATAGATCAAAACATGGTCCCCGAAGTCGTTGATAATTTTACAGTTCAAGCTACTGTATCCAAGTTAGGAGCAAAAGCTACGGGATTAAAGGTAGGAACACCCATCACCTACAGAGCCGGAGACCAAACAAATAATGCTTTCACCCTTGGTGCCAGAAAAGCTGGAGATGTTGTCGCAACCGGAGGGACCTCAGGGGTGGTCTATGCTCTTACCGATCAATTGTCCGGTCAGGAATTGACCAAGGTCAATACCTTTGCTCACATCGATTATAAACCTCAACAAAAAATGTTTGGCAAACTCCTCAATCTCAATGGTGCTGGGATACAATACCGCTGGTTAAACCAATTGATGGGTGAAGTGGGTTATGAAAAACTAAACCAAATGGCCCAAGAAGCTCCCATCGGGAGTAATGGGTTGCAGGTCTTCCCATTTGGAAATGGAGCAGAGCGAATGCTCGACAATAAGATTGTCAATGGAAACATTAGCAATATCAATTTCAATATTCACGACAACAATCATATGGTTAGAGCGACCCTTGAGGGTATTGCTTTTGCTTTGATCCACGGTATCGAAATTTTAAAGAATGATGGAGTAGATATAGAAAATCTTAAAGTGGGAAATGATAATTTGTTTTTATCTGATGTATTTTCAAAAATCATTGTAGACACTTTGGGAATATCTATTCAAATGCTTGAAGCTACTGGAGCAGAAGGTGCTGCAAAAGCTAGTCTTGCCCTCTCCGATCAGAGACAAAAAAACGACAACATCAATATTACCAAAACTATAAACCCCAACCCTAAGCTTCGAGACGAAAGCATTGCTTGGTTTGAAAAATGGAAAACACAATTACTCAATAATATCATTTAACAATGGAAAACAATTACTTTAAAAACGTTAAAAAAATAAAATTCGAAGGAAAAGAATCCGACAATCCTTTGGCCTATAAATACTACAACACGTATCAAAAAGTGATGGGCAAATCCATGCGAGAACATTTTAAATTTGCCATGGCCTACTGGCACAGCATGAATGACAATGGGGCCGATCCCTTCGGTAGGATTACTAATCTCTACCCTTGGAATCAAGAAACAGACGTTTTGCAACAGTCCAAAAACCGTGCTGATGCGGCTTTTGAATTCCTTCAAAAAATGGGCTTTGATTATTTTTGCTTCCACGATATTGACTTGATTGCTGAGGGCGCTTCTTTATCCGAAACAGAAAAAAGGATTACTCAAATTACCTCCTATATCAAGCAAAAACAGCAACAAACAGGCATAAAGGTACTTTGGGGTACGGCCAACTGTTTTTCTAACCCTGTTTACATGAACGGTGCCATTACCAATCCTGATTTCAGGGTGGCCTCCAGAGCTGCAGCACAGATCAAAATTGCTTTTGACGCCTCTTTGGAACTCGGGGCGGAAAACTACGTTTTCTGGGGAGGTAGAGAGGGTTATTTGTCCCTGCTGAACACAAACATGAAACGGGAGTTGGATCACCTGGGAGTATTTTTTAATAAAATGGTAGACTATTCCAAACAGCAGGGGTTCAAAGGCAATTTCTTTATTGAACCCAAACCTGCTGAACCCACAAAACACCAATATGATTTTGATAGTGCCACTGTCATTGGCTTTTTGAATCAGTATGGATTAAATGATCACTTCAAATTGAACATTGAGGTCAATCATGCTACCTTAGCTCAGCACACTTTTGAACATGAATTGCAAGTTGCGGCCAATGCCGGTATGTTGGGAAGTATTGACGCCAACCGTGGAGACAATCAAAATGGATGGGACACGGATCAATTTTCAATCAACCTCTACGAAACAATTGAAGCTATGTTGGTTTTTTTAAAATCTGGAGGACTTCAGGGAGGAGGTATCAATTTTGACGCTAAATTGAGAAGAAACTCTACCGATTTAGAAGATCTTTTTATAGCACACATTCACGGGGCAGACACTTTTGCCAGAGGACTATTGGCTGCCGAGCATATTTTGACTAATACGGTCTACACAAACATGTTCAAACAACGTTACCAATCCTATGATAGTGGTCAGGGGGAAGCTTTCGAAAAAGGAGAGCTTTCCATTACAGATATCTATAAAATAGGCATAAATCAGGGAGAGATTGCCCATACCAGTGGGAAGCAAGAGCTTTACGAAAGCATCTTGGCGAATAGTTTTTAGAGATCATTAAAAGAATATTTATAAATTGTAATTCAAACGATAAACCAAATAATATGAATAACGACAAAAGACTTTTTTATGGCAGTTGTTTTGCCTTAATCACAACCGCATTCTCATTCAGTATCAGAGCTGGTATTTTACCTCAATTGGGAGATGCTTTTCAGCTTTCTGGCCAGCAATTGGGATTCATCAATTCCATGTGGTTTTTGGGCTTTCCTATCTCCATGGTTTTGGGAGGACTTTTTTATCACCAATTGGGACCAAAAAGAATTATGCAGTTTGCTTTTCTGACCCATACACTCGGGATTATTTTAACCATTTACTCTGGAGGTTATACGGGGTTATTGATTTCCACTCTTTTGATAGGAATTGGAAATGGATGTACTGAAGCTGCTTGTAATCCAATGATTGCTGATGCTTATGAGGGCAAAACAATGAACACCCTTTTGAATCGATTTCATATGTGGTTTCCCGGAGGAATTGTAGTAGGAAGTTTGATTTCCAAATTTATGACCGATCTTGATTTGGGTTGGCAAGCCCAGATTTGGATTATCATGATTCCTACGTTGATTTATTTCTATCTCTTTTTTGGACAAAGTTTTCCCAAACCTAAACTGGAAGCTACAACTGCTATGGGTGAAAACCTAAAGGCCATGGCCACCCCCTTGTATATCTTTATGTTGGTATGTATGGCTTTTACTGCAATCTCAGAATTTGGGCCTCAACAATGGACGACTCTGATCCTAAGTAGTAGCGGAGCTCAGCCTATGGTAATTTTAGCCTTGATTACAGGATTGATGGCAGTAGGCCGATATTTTGGAGGAGAAATGGTTCATAAGTACGATCAGACAGGGGTACTGCTTGGCTCTGCCGTATTGACTGCTATAGGAATATTTTTATTTAGTACACAGACCGGAGCTATGACCTATGTTGCAGCCATATTTTTTGCTTTAGGGGTTTGTTATTTTTGGCCCAATATGATTGGATTTATCGCCGAAAAAATCCCCTTAAGTGGTGCATTGGGGATGTCTATCATTGGGGCGATGGGGATGTTTTCTACTTCTATTTTCCAACCCATTATCGGTGGGTGGATTGATTCCTCTACTGCCCAAATGAAAGCCGAAGGGCTTACCGGGACTGCACTGGAGTTGGCATCGGGACAGGCAACACTAACTACCATGATTAGCTTTCCAGGAATCTTAATTGTCTTATTCACCATTCTCTTATTTTGGCAAAAAAGAGTGAAAACCGACTAATAATATAAATTCAAATAAATGGGAAAGCTATAGCTTTCCCATTTTAATATTTTACCCAATAATTTAGATTATGAAATACTTTTTTTTTCTCTTAGTGACCTTGCCTCTATTGGCCCAAAAAAAAATTAAACCTGAACTGACAGAGTTATGGGAACCTGTGCCCCAAGTTATAAAACCCGGTAATCACTCCACACCACCCAGCGATGCCATTGTCCTTTTTGATGGGACCGACCTTTCGAAGTGGATTAACACCTCTTCAGGCCAAGCTGCTGACTGGGTTATTAATTCCGATGGTTCAATGACCGTCAAACGAGATGGAGGAATCGAAACAAAAGAAGAGTTTGGATCTGTTCAGCTCCACATTGAGTGGAGTACTCCTAAAGAAATAAAGGGAGAAGGACAAGGTAGGGGAAATAGTGGAGTTTACTTTCAAAAGAGTTATGAAATTCAGGTTTTAGACAGTTACAACAATATCACTTACTCCAATGGACAAGCGGCTTCGGTTTACAAACAATCCATTCCTTTGGTCAATGCATCAAGGCCTCCCGGGGAATGGCAAACGTATGATATTATTTTTAATGAACCCAATTATAACAATAAGGGTAACCGACTTAAAAAAGGATCCTTTACTGTTTTTCATAATGGGGTTTTAGTTCAAAATAATGTTGAAATCCAGGGAACTACTGTGTACAGAGGTCTTCCCCAGCTGAGGGATATCAAAACACCTAAAAGACTTTATCTACAAGACCACGGAAATCCGGTTTCCTATAGAAATATTTGGTTGAGGGAACTTTAAGCTTTTATGGCTTTTGTTGGCTTAAAATACAATCAGGATCTGTTTGCTTCGGCTCTCTTTTTGACAATAGGATACTTCTCCTATGCTCAGGACCGGTCGGAAGGATTGCTTCAAGAAATGGAAGTTCAAAACAACTTTTTTGATGCCATTAGGTTTAGATCAGATCTGAATTTTAATTCTAACAAAAGAATCCTATATACTACTATGGAAGATATCGAAGCCTTTAATAAAAAGTATAAAGACAGTGAGATGTCATTAGAATATGTTATCAGAAATCAGTTGCATACTGCCATCTTTCTGAATCAAAAAAAGAATTATCTTAAATCTCTGGACGGTTCTGAGTTTCGCTTATCTCAAAACTCTACTGCCGAGGAGTTAACCAATCAAGTGGTTTCGTTAATTGGAAGGATGTATTATGGAGCTGAGGAAGTAAAGGCTTTAGCCCATTAAACGACTAAAAATATAATTCATTTCCGTTGCAATCTGAATTGAGCGTTCGTCATACATTTTGGCTTCTTCAGCTGAATTATCATATGCCTTTGGATCTTCATAGGGAAGGGAAATTCTTTTTTCTGAACCAGTGATTAAGGGACAGTTTTCATCGGCATGGGCACAGGTCATAACTGTTACAAAATTAGTTTTCGGATTGGGCGAATCATCATAAATTTTTGAAAACAAGATAACTGGAGCTTTATTATCATCATATTTTACTTGATAGTGAGGGTTTTCGTCACCCGGCAGATGAGTAATTCCAAAACCCATACGCTTAAAAGATGCAATTGTTCTCTTATTACAAGCTGTGATTTCAATACCCCCAGAAAAAGAATTAATGTTAACTCCATAAAAATCAGAAATCACTTTAGCCCATATTTGGCAAAATTGACTTCTTCGGGAATTGTGAGTGCAGATAAAGTTAAGATTGATTAGTTTTTTATTTTTTATTTTTTGGATTAAATGTTCCTTGAGTGGTTTTAAAAAGTCTTTTCGAGGATTACTAATTCCATATAGATCCAATTTTTCGATTAATTCGATGATTTTATTTTTCATTTTGAAGAACTAAATTCAAATAATTGCCCACTTTTTTAAGTCTTTTCTGGCACCGTTGGGCATGAATCAATCCTAAGGAAATTGGGTCGATTAATTGTTTATTCCACTTTTCACGAAGGGAATCTAACCTTTTGACATCTTCAGGAAAGAGATCTGCTAGATCGTTTTCTTCACCCAAATCCTTATTAAGGTTGTATAATTCTTTTACGGTATTCTTTTTTTTGGAAAGTTTCTTTTCTATATGTTCGCAGCCCAATGCATTTATAAAAACTATTATTATGATTGAAAAATTAAAAAATTTTGAGCTATTTATTTTCATGTTATGAATAAAATATTTCTGCAAAATACTTATAAATCACTAATTTGTGAATTAAACGAAATACAATTTAACCATCATGTTTTTAAAATTCAGATTGACTCCAATAGTTTTTATTTTAACCTTATGTTTTGTCTCCTGCAATGAAAAAGAAGCCCTTACAAAACCCAACATCATAATTGTATATTTGGATGACTTGGGTTATGGAGATGTAAGTTATAATGGTGCCAAAAAATTACAAACGCCCAACATGGACGCCATGGCGATGGCAGGTATGCGATTCAACAATGGCTATGCTACTTCGGCTACCTGTACGCCCAGTCGTTATGCACTGTTAACAGGCGTATATCCGTGGCGCGAAAAAAGAGCGAGAATTCTTGCTGGTACTGCACCATTAATCATAGGTAACGAGCAGATGACCATCCCAAGAATGCTGAAACAACAGGGTTACCAAACTGCTATCATTGGGAAATGGCATTTGGGCTTGGGCGATGGAAATGTTAATTGGAACGAATTGGTAACTCCCGGTCCAAATCAGTTGGGATTTGATTATTCCTATATCTTGGCAGCAACCCAAGACAGGGTTCCTACTGTTTATATAGAGGATGGAAATGTCGTAGGACTGGACCCTAGTGATCCCATTGAAGTGAATTACCAAAATAATTTTGAGGGAGAACCTACCGGTTTGGATCATCCCGAATTATTGACCATGAAGTGGCATCACGGACACAACAGCAGTATTGTCAATGGGATACCCAGAATTGGATTTATGAAAGGGGGAGAGGCTGCAAAATGGAGCGATATCGATATGGCAGATCATTTTCTAGGCGGTATTCAAAAATATATCAAAGATCACAAGGATCAACCTTTCTTTTTATACTATCCCATGCAGCAACCACACGTTCCAAGAACGCCCCACCCAAGGTTTGAAGGCCTGTCTGAATTGGGCCCCAGAGGGGATGCCATTGTAGAGGCCGATTGGTGTTTGGGTGAATTGAAAAAAACTTTGGAAGCCGAGGGAATTTTGGAAAACACCCTCATTATTTTTTCCAGTGACAATGGCCCTGTTTTAAACGATGGTTACTATGATGATTCTGATGTCAAAAATGGGGATCACACCCCTTGGGGGCCTTTTCGCGGAGGAAAATACAGCCTGTTTGAAGCAGGTACTCACGTGCCTTTTTTCACCTATTGGAAAGGAAAAATTCAACCCGGTGTTTCCGATGCCATGGTGAGTCAATTGGACCTGTTATCCTCTTTGGCCCAGTTGGTGGGTAGTGAGGTCAGAACCGATGACAGCCTACCCTTACTGGATTTGTTGATGGGAAAATCTTACCAAGGCAGAGATGAATTGGTCATTGAAGCTACCTCAAGGACTGCCTTTAAAAAAGGGGATTGGATAATGATCCCTCCCTATAAAGGACCCGCTGTAAATGAAAAGGTTCAAATTGAATTGGGGAATGATTCCGATTTTCAATTGTACAATCTTGCCGAAGACATCGGCCAACAAAAAAATCTGGCAGACAGCCAACCTGAAAAACTTCAAGAGATGTTGACTGCTTTTGAATCTATTAGAGGAGATGGTTATATTAAAACTGAAAAGTTAGAGCTAAAATAGATTTGAAAAATGAGATCCTATTTTATCGATGTGATTTAATCAAATGATTTATTAGTTTCTTTTAAGGCTATTTTTCACTTTTGATTTGCAGTAATTTCATCAAGCAGATTTCAAAGCTGTCAAGATTAATAATTATGAGTAATACTACAGATGATTTTTTGCTCTTTTACAGCCAAGAAGTAATCATTAAAACCAATTAAATAGTTTTCAATAGTAATAGATCTTTTTTTGTTAAAATTCAATTAAAATCAATTTTTAATTGCTTCTACTAGTTTTTTTGCATTAGCTGTAATACCTCTAAAATCTCTTTTTTCGATTAATTTTTTATCTACCAAGGTGCTCCCTACCCCTAGACAAACCGCACCATTAGAGATCCAATCAGCTGCATTTTCAACTGTTACCCCTCCAGTTGGCATAATGGGTAGGTGAGGGATTGGGGCTTTTATAGCTTTAAAATAAGATAAGCCAAAATTAGCTGCAGGGAAAAGTTTCACCACATCTGTACCCCACTCGTAGGCTTGTAAAATTTCTGATGGGGTCATAGCGCCTGAAAGTACAGGTTTTTCATATTGATGTGCCATTTGTATTATTTCAAGCTTACTAACAGGGGTTACTACAAATTGAGCTCCAGCCTCAATGGCAACTTCTGCTGTTTTTGCGTCGATAACTGAACCAACACCGGGAATAACTCCACCTATCTGGGATAACTTATTGATTTCCTCCAAAGCGTTGGGTGTTCCCATGGTTACCTCTATCGCCTTAATTCCTCCTAAATGAAGGGCTTTTGCCACCTCAAAAACAGGCTCGGAGTAGGGGAGGCGAATTATAGCGATTATCTTGGCCTCCAATATCAGCTCTATGAGTTTAGCTCGTTTCATTTCTTATCTTTTAATGTATCCTTTAATGTTACCCTCGCTTAATGATAATATTTCTTTTGAACTCAGATAGTTGATATCTCCTTTAAGAGTCTGGGTAACAGCGAATGCCGAAGTAGCGAAATCGAGTGTTTTTTGCATTTTCCAATTAGAAAGTTCCCCATGTAAGATTCCAGCAGCAAATGCATCTCCTCCTCCTAATCGATCTTTAATAGCGATAGGAATAGATAGGCTTGACCATTTTTTATTTCCTTGTTTTAGCATTCCTCCTAAGACATTTTCAGTTGCATTGATCTGTTGTCTGATTGTCATGCCAATGATTTCAAAATCGCCCAATTGGGATGCAAAATCAATAGATTTTTCCGTTGCTTTTGAAAGAGCATTAAAATCATTTTTTGACTTTATTTGGGCATCAAATACATCATTTACAGAATTGATATTACCCATTAGAATATTTACAAAGGGCAGTATCTGTGAAAACGATTTTTTGGCCGATTTTGTTGACCAAAGACTTCGTCTGAAATTCATATCAAATAGTACTTTACAATTTATTTTTTGGGCGATTTTTAATCCTCTTAAAAGAGATTTTTTACACATCTCTGACAATGCAGGAGTGATACCTGTAATCACAAAATGGGACTTATTTTCCAAGTGTTTTTCCCAATCTTTTTCACTCAAATT
>MDSV01153397.1_pt1 | contig 10641 bp, 22 predicted proteins | sample 810851 | NCBI WGS metagenome assembly MDSV01 (sample SAMN05326640, study PRJNA326480) | marine metagenome | isolation source: seawater | place: Atlantic Ocean: North East | collected 2012 | reverse complement strand
TATATTCATCATCTTCTTTTTGAACATATATGTATTTTTCTTCAAGTGTAAATTTACCTAGTGCTACTTGTTTTCCATTTTCTGTTTGAGATATTCTATAAAAGGTATCTACCTCTTCACTATAATTCATATAGAGAATATCACTACCATCCCAACTTTGCCAAGTTCCATAAATGTTTTCATTACCACTTGCAAATCCAATTCTTTTATCTTGAGCAAATACATTTAACGTACCTATCAATAAAAAGAATACGATTGCAAATACCATAAAGTAATCTACTAATTCAAATTTATCTTTCATAGTTTTTAAATTAAGTACTTATCCACCAGGATATATATAAAGGTTAGTATTAGTCCTAATCCTGAAATAGCTAATCCAATATAACTACTTCTCATTTGCTTAGGTGATCTACCCTGGTTGGATCTGTACTGTCTATTTTTCTTTTTGTTCATTGTTTAATAAATAAGTTAACATATATAATAATAACGCGGTAACTATTACAACTAGTAAACCTTCTTCTGTTACGTTTAAATCACTATACATCTATTCCGTTTTTAATTTCCCAGTTCTTCTGAAAGACTGCTTTCTGCATTTTCTTTCTTCTAGCTGCTGAAGGCTTTTCGAAATATCTATTTTCTCTAATTTGTTTAATTAGACCAGTATTTCTAACTTTCCTTTTCAAACGTTTTACCGCTTGATTTATATTTTCTTTTTTACCTATTTTTATTCTTAACATATTATTTTTTTATCATTACCTTTTTAGCAATTATCTTTTGCTTATTATTATTTCTAAACTCACTATAAAACATAGCTTGCTCAGCAGTTAAATCAGATCCATACATACTAAGTACTACCTTTTCTGCTAGATCTGCATACCTTTCAGCGACCAAGAGCTGCTGATTATTTTCACAGCTCATGATCACTAAATCAGTTTTCTCTATCACTTTTTTTAAGCTCTCTCCCATGTTAAATTATTATAACCACTTAAAAAAGCATCTTTCAAGTTACTAACTCTTACCTTCTCAAGATCCTTACTCCAAACAGTATCTTCGTAAGCTTCAGTATCTTGATTCCATCTTCTACCAGATACTTGAACTTCTAAGTCAGCAGATTTACCTGAGTAAGACATTCTGGTAATCTTAGCAGCTATAATGCTACCAGTACCGTAATCGTATCTCTCTTGGATATAAGCTTTCTTATCATCTAGTAACTTAATACCATTTTTAAGATCTTCGATAAAGATATCTTCTTTAAATTTAGATCTTTGATCTTCTATATCATGGATCTGCTTCTTAACTACAGCTACTTTATCCCAAGACTTATCAGTTATTTTAGTTTGCTTTTCATAAACTTTATTCATATCAGCTAAGATATCATCTTTAAAGTCTTTGATAATCATACCAACTTGACCAGTAAATAACATTCTTTCTAAATTAAAGTCTGAGTATTTATCAGAAGAAGAGTAAGTACTAATACCTAGATCGATAAAACGATCTCCAGTATCTTTATCATTATCCCATTTATTGTATTCTTTTAAATGAACAGTACATATTTCATTTCTCCTAAAGAAAGTCTTAGTTTCATAATCTTGCTTATCTTCACTCCATACTTCTTTTTCGTATGAATTACCTTGAGCAGTAATCTCCATAGAAGAACCATAAGAACTTTCATATTTAAGATCTACTAAGGTAGTTTCAATACCTTCAGTACCTTCAAAATAAGATTTTAAAGTATCACTTAAAGCTTTACTTTTATTATCTCTATCTTCTCTATTTTTATTATCTAATTTTTCTAATTTAGCTTGCAGTTTATCCTCTTTAGCTTGAAGAGTTTCGAAAATTAATTGATTTGACATAACCTTTATTATTATTGATTTATATACTTAAATATAAGAACTATTCCTCAGACTTCCAACTATTCCCTAAGAAAAATCTAGGGAAAGTTGAACTTCTTTTACAACTGGAGATATATTATAAGCTCCTAATACTTTTCTAGTAGGTCTCCACTCTTCTCCATGGTTATCAATTAACGTACCATCTTTAAGAGTAAAAGCATGCTTACTAACTAGTACCATATAAGTACCTTTCTGTTTATCTTTTCTAAAAGATTTAACAGTTTTCTGTCTGCTTATAATATCACCATATAACTTATAATCATTAGTTATTTCCCAGCTTTTAAGCCTTCTTACTTTAAACTTTTTACCACCGATCTCCATATCTTCATTCTTAAATCTTTTAGAAATCGCCCAGTTACTAGTTCCTTTTTTATCTTCTCTTTCGAAGTTTTCTTTTACCCAACTATGAGCAGTATCATAGTCTACGTTAGTAGAAGAAGCAATAGCTTTAACTACACAGTCTTTTTTTTCACTTTTAGCTTTTTTGCTATCAGTACCAGAAATTGTTGAAGTTGAATTTTTATACATAACCTTTATTTTAATTTTAATATACCTTAATATAGGCATAATTTTCCAGAAAAGCAACTATTTCCACAGTTATTTTTATGTTAAATTGGAGTTTTTTTCTCTTTCATTTTAAAATCTCCATCAATAAAATAAGTCCAATGACAAGTATGCCCTTCCTCAATACTTTTAGGATAATTACTTCTATATTTAGAATCTATTTTAAAATAATGAGAATGTAATTCAGAAACGTCTCTCAAAGCAAAGTAACTAAATATAGATAATACGCAATTATCATTTGCAATTAATCTAGCATAGTCTTCAAACTTATGATAATTCTTATCTTTGTATGTATCTAAAAATATACCATCAAATTTAATTTTACAAACATCTACTAAGAAGTCTGGAATAACATCTATCCAGTCACCATGATATATATGCACGTTTGATTTACCTTCAGCCCAGACTCTAGCTTTATCGTATACTTGTTTGTTAGCTTCTATACAGTAGTAAGATCCTAATTTATTGTATATTGCATTAGCACTATAACCTAATCCAAAGCCAACATCTAATACTTTTCCTTTATTTTGAGTTACGATAGAGGAATAAAATTCCATTAACTCTTTAGAAACCACATCCATTACAATAGAGTTTGGATCATCTTTAAACTCTATTCTGGTATCTGTAATAATAAGATCTTTATCTTTCACTAACCGAATATTTCTATCCTGATATCTTTACCCATTTTGTAATCGAGACTATTAAGATTAGTCCTAGTATCTGTAATCATTTGTTTCCAACCACATAAATAAAATAAAGGTTTTTCTTTAGCATCTTTAATTAAATCTAAATAGATAGGGTGAACATACCCATGATGAAAACCTTCTGCTTCTTCTCTCGATAGAGTACAATGATAATGAAAATTAGGATTCTCTTTTTCTAATTGCTTTAACTCATCGTAATAAAGTAGATCTGCTTTAGTTCTACATCCATATATAAGATGTATATTCTTCGTTTTTATATTGTTCTTAGTCACATAATTAACCATGGATCTGAAAGGGCTAATGCCTGATCCAGTACAAACAAAATATAAATCTCTATCTATCTCTTCCGGAAGGGTAAATACTCCCAAAGGTCCTTGATACTCTAATTGAGTTCCTACTTTGGCTTGTCTAAATAATAACTCACTCATTTTACCTCCAGGTTGATCCGTAACTATTATCTCCATTTCGTTACTCTTATCAGGCCAAGAAGATAAAGAATAGCTTCTAATATGAGGAGGATCTATTGGACTTCTTAAAAATAAGTTAATAAGTTGCCCTGGTTTATAGTTTAATTCATCGTATAAAGGAGATTCTATTTTAAATCTCCATACGTTTTTAGTTTCTTTTATTATCGATTTAATAACTCCTAGGTCCGCCATTGGTAAAATTTTTTATAACATCAACTATCCAAGTATATAAGAATACTCCTAAATTTAGAGGCCATAAAACTAGCTGAATGTATCTTTCGCTATTAGTAAATGCTCCTCCTATCTTATTATTAATACAAAACCATTCGAACCATATTATCCAAATACATCCTATGACTAAATAGCCACTTATAAATTGTATAATTTCAAACATATTAGAATGGTAAAGGACTATCGTCCGGTTCATCTAATTTAGAAGGACGACTAAAGTCTTCTAATTCTCTATATTGCATAGTACCGAAAGGTTGAGAACCAAGTTCTTTTATTTCAGCATCTGCATTTAAATTATCTGCGTTGATTTTATCAAGCATTTTATGAGCTTTCATTCTTACATGGTAATCATCTTTACCGTAAACGTAAGCTTCTATCTTTACTACGTATCTGTTTGTATCTGCCATATTACTTCTTTTATCTATAAATATAAGAAGAATCTATCAGGATTCCAACTCTTTCTTTACCTTTTTTACCCATTTATTAACTCTATTATCAGTTAATTCCTCTTGGTTATCTTGGTCAATACATAAACCGTAGAAGGTATTATCATCAACTAAAGCTTTTGGTTTAGTTTCGAAATCATAAGAACTATCTTTTTCTGTATAACCTATAACTTTTCCTCCATTGCCTATTATTACTTTTGCTAAGATACCAATGCCGTCACAAAACCAAGTAGCATAAGTATACTGATCTCCTAATCCAAATAGAGCTACTGTTTTACCAGTAAAGTCTATAGTTGTAAACTCATCAAAATACTCCTCCCAATCGCTTTGAAGTTCTCCATCGTACCAAGTAGGAATACCTAATAAGTATATATCGTGAGATTTCCAATCCTCAGGTTCTAAGTCTTCAACTGTAACTACTTTTATTATTTCTCTACCTTCGGTTGCCAACATAACATCAACTATCATATTAGCTACATCTTCTGTATTACCTGTATCTGATCCGTAAATAAGTTTTATTTCCATAATTTATTTCCAAAAAGCTTGAACTCCTAATATACTAAAACAAAGTATTAACTGTACTACTATTTTTGTGGTAAAGGGTTCTTTAAAAAATATCTGTATCATTATAGCATAAACCAACATTCCTAAAGCAAATCCTACAAATCTAGCTCCCCATATTGAACCTCCATAACCTACTACGTTATATTTAGTAGCTAAAATAAAAACATAAGTTAAAGGTATAGCCATAGCATACATTCCCCACCAAGTTTCATCGTACTTAGGATTTTTAAACTGAAGGTTATGTTGAAACCAAGCTCCAACTTGAGCTATAATAGTAACAACAAACCCAAGAAAAATATAATACCAGTTTAACTTCTCCATTTACTTATAGATAACTAATTGAGTTTCTTCATTTATACTCCTCAATCTCTTATCTATAGATCTACCGAAAGGACGTTTGTTAAGTTGCTCGAATCGATAACCATCAAATTCAATATGGCAACCTTCCATTACTGAATCTATTGTTTTGTGGTTAACTTTGTGTGATTTAATAAAAAATAACTGGTTCATAATCATAACATTTAAATAATAATATAAGTAAAATAACTCGAAAAAGCAACTATTTTTATAAGTGTTTTGCTTTAAAGTAAGTTATAAATCTTCCTATAATTGCTTTAGTATTAGTTTCTTGAGCAGAAGAAGCTGCATTGAGTCTTCCTTCTCTAACTTCACTAAATGATACTGTTTTATATATTGGTGATGACATAATTTATTTATTGTGTACTAATATTCCATTAACAAAGAAGTTATTATTGTTTTTAACTCTTAAAGTATAAGTAACTTGAGGATCTTTATCCTCTGCAGGTTCTATAGCTTTTAATTCACTTAAACCGTTATGAATATTAAAAGCATTATCTCCTATACTTAGTTTATCGATTTTATGAGGTATATCATAAGTGCTTGTACTTTTCTCAGGATCTAAAGATGATATTTTAAAACTATCTTGTGTTTTGATATATATTGGATGGTCATAAGTACAGCTAATATAACTTATATTAGATTCTTTAATATTATCTGAATTATCAAATGTTAGATCAACTAAATTACTATTTACAGGCTGAATGATATCGTAGACTTCATTGGCTTCTATTTCTTGAGTTTTTTCATTCCAACTTAAAACTAAATCTCCTGCTACTATATCTTCTATATTTTTATAATCTCCATTAGCTAAAGCTACTTCACTTCCTGCTACAAAGCATCCGAATCTATTATGAACTAAAAAGTTATTAGCATAAAAATTATTATTATCTTTTACATGCTTAAGATTATATACAGTTTCAGTTTCTTCTAACTCTTCAATACTCATAACTTCTACAAAAGCTTTATTATAGTCCATTACTTTATCTCCTACTTCTAACTTAGCTACTTCTAAACCAGCATCTTCAAAAGTTTGAATAGGATTATAAGAAGCATATCCTTTACCTTCTACATAGTATGGATGATCATGTGTACTAGTAACATCTATATCACCTATAGTAACTTTAATAACAGGTTTATTATCACAGATACAAATTTCTTCGACTGATTTAAATTCTATTTCGTTAGTTTCATGATTGTAAGTAGCTACTCTATCTCCTTCATTAACCTCTTCTATAGGTTTAATTAGGTCTTCACATTCTATCATAGTCCCTGCTATAAAACAAGGAGCATTGTGAACTAATATACCTGAAGCACTAAGAATGTACATATCGGTTGATTCCATGTTTAATTCATGAACTATATTATCTTGATCAGAATAAACATCTAATAATGATTGTGAAATTAAATACTTATTACCATTAAGATCAAATAAACTATCTCCTGTATTAATATTATGCATAGTTTCGTAAGTAACAGTATTATTAGAAGCATTATGTACTAAAAATACTGTTGACGGAGTAACTGGAAGCTCGTATCCACTATCAGTAACTAATCTTCCTAAAGTAGCATCTCCTGCTGAAGAAGACATTGCTTGAAATACTACCGAACTAGTTCTATAAGAACCAGAAGGTATTTCATTTCCAGGAACGCTCCATTCTACTAATACTGAACCGCTATCTGTATCAGGAGAACCTGAAACATAATATGATGCTAAAGTATCATTTAATTTAACTGAGCTTAGCTCTACTCCTGTATTATCAGTTTTTAATACTTTTACAGAAGGTAAAAATCCTCCTTGTTTACGATTCATTTTAGGAAAATTAGTAGCAAATTCGTAATAATGTTGAAGTTTTAATCTTCCTATTCCTCTAGTATCGAACTCTATTGAAGTAGGTAATTCAAATAATGCTGATGATTTTGCTATACCTAAATGTATTAAATTAATATTAGTACCATAAACTATAGAAAATAATCTGATAGATGTAATTCTATTATCAACTACTTGATCACTATTATAATGATACTTTTGTACCATTCTTTCTACTCTTTCTATTTCTTCTACATCTTCTATAATATTATCTAATTTTTCTTGATCATTAGAACCAGAAACTCCTTTAAATAAGTTATAAGATTGATGTTGAACTTCAGCAGGTTTAGATATGTAATCAGGTATCTCTGATGCATTTGATGAAGCTGTAATTGTATTAGTTATTCCGTTTGATCCTGAATAATAAAATTCGGCTATTTCAGTTGTATTATTATTATCTACAAATAATTCAAATAGGTTTAATTTATTTTTAGCATAAGTTGAATCAAATAATGCGTTTTCATTATAAGCAAGTCTTAATATAAATTTATTAGCTGCGTCTGTAACTGAACCTGGGTAGATAGAATTTATATCCTCTAAATGTCTAGTATATGTAACAGAAGGTAACTGAGTGTTTAATACCTCTTCTAGTTTATTTGCAAAATTATAATGGAAGTCTTTATATATAATTACTACCTCTGTTATATTATTAGTAGAAAGTACATTAATAAAGTCAGTTAAATTTAAGTAGTTATCTATAAAGTCGTCTGTAAACGCAGTATCGGTATTGATTTCAATTAATCTTTCATTACCGTTAGCATCTATTACGTAATCAGAAGAAAATAATGTTCCTTGCATAAAAATTCTTTAATATAAATATCACTTATAAAAAGTTAATGTATAAAAATTAGGGGTTTTCTCATTAATATTAAATTGATCTATCTTATATTTTACATCAGGTTTAGCAAATGATACTAATGATTTAGGGTCATTATATCTTTTATCATTAATTAATATAAACTTACCTCCTTCGTTCAAATATTTATCATACTGTTGTATAATTCTTTTATGAAGATCAAAATCTTTATCTAAAGCTATATACCTTGCTAACTTCTCATCTTCTATCTGATACCAGTCAACAAAAGCTTGTAGCTGTTCTTCTTTATCAAAAAAAGGAGGATTACAAACTATTAAATCTACCTTTCCTCCATCGTAATTATTAAAGCCATCACTATGATGAAACTTAAAATTATAATTATATCTTTTATTAGTTAACTTTATTCCTTCCGAAACCTGCTGGTTTAAGTCGGAAAAAGAAACTGTTTCTGCTTCGAGTTGGTGAAAAAGATACCACCCTATAAAACCTGGTCCTGAGCATAACTCTAATATACTTTTAACGTTTTTATTATTCTTTAAAAATTCTTTTTTAGAAAATATATGATCTACAAATAAAGGCCCTCCTCCATCGTGATCTGGGTTATAATAGACTTTAAATTCACAATCAAATACATTTTTTTTAGCGCAATATTCTTTATACTGCTGCATTTTGATATTTTTCCAACAACCAAGAAGATGATTGAACTTTTTTACCTAAGTTCCATACCATTTCTACCTCCATAGAAGCACAATAATCTGCTTCCGGAATATTACCAGGGACTCTATCTCCTCCATTACCAAATGCCATAGAAAGTTCTCCTTCTTTATCTCTTCGATATGCATTTACTGCAGAATAAATACCGTCACATACTGTTCTATCAGTAGCTGATCTAGGTCTGCAAACAAATGTTCTAGTAACTCCTTTTATTCTTGACATGATATATTCTCTTTCAGATTCTTTCATAAAAGACTTACCTTTTTTCTCTCTTAACCAACTATCATTATTAAGTATTACCCATACTTCTTCAGCTTGTTCAGCTGCTGCTTCGATCATTTCAATATGACCTTTGTGGACTGGATCGAATCCTCCACTTACTAACATTACTTTAAATTTTTTTTCCGCCATTTAATTTTTGTTGAAGTTTCTGTATTTTTAATTTATCTTCTTCAGATAAAGGATGTTTCATTTTCAACTCTATAATCTCATTAAGAATATCGTCTTTATTTTTTTTATTCATATAATCTTCAAAAGTTTCCATACTATAATATAGTTAATTTTTATTTAAATTCCAACTATAAGTTATTAAAAAAATGGATAGTCCAAGCTACTAAACCATTAAGTTGAAGAACGACTAGGTTCCATTGTCTTCTAACTGTTACCTGAAATAAAACACAGCAGAAACCTATCATAAATAAAATAGGCTCTACAGTCCACTGACCAGCCATTAAAAAACCTGCTCCCATATAACCTACTCTAGAAGATACTCTTTCAACAGGAGTTAACTTTCTATCTCTTACCATGGCTCTCAGTAAGTCTCTTAGCCAAGTACGTTTAACTTTTTTCATCTTCTAACCTTATGTAAATTACTACCCCAACCTGATCTTCTATCCATAGCGGCTATATTTTTAGCTACATTAGGATCTTTAATTACTTCAGTTTCAGCATAAGTAGTCTTTCCTGAGATAATATTTCTTACATACCATCTTCCAGTACTACTACAACTTACACAAGTCTTAGTATCAGGTAACGCTTTTAATCTAAGAGGATTTATCTCCTCAGTACACTTACTGCACTTCATGATCACAACCTTTTTTATGCTTAAACCATCCACCGCACTTACACTTAACGTAATATACCGTAGATGCTATCACAGGAGATCCAGCAAGAGCAGTCCAAATATTAGGATGCCAATGCTCTCCACAAAACCCTAATGCATGCTTAATTACTTCTACCATAATATAATTTATATTTATTTTTTAATTCTTCTAATTTTTTATCCATAACTTTCTCAGCTTCTAATATATGATCTTCAGCCCAGTTATACGCGTCAACTTGATTATGATGTCTTCTAAAAGATATCACATTATCTCCTTTGAAGTTTCCGTCAATAGAAATATCAGTATACCCATATCCTTCTGAATCATCAAACTCTGCTTTAGGATAAATATCTTTTACCCAAGTAAGGAACTCTTTAGTTAACGATCTTTGTTTTTCTCTTTTAGTCATAATTAATAATTAGGGATTAAACTTCTTTCTTGACCAGCATATTTATGCTCATCAGGATATATTACCCACATCTTATCTTTATAGGAAGAACTTTCAAAGATAAAATTTACTAAATCTTCTATTTCTACTTCTTGAGGAGAATCACACTCCTGATATTCTTTCTTAACTTCTATAACTAATCTAAGAAAATCATCCGTAGATAAAGACTTATCTACATAATTAGCTTTCAAGATATCTTTTACCTCATCTTTAAGCCATACATCAAAACTTTTATTATACATAACCTTTAATTTTATACCTTAATATAAGAAGAATAACTCAGAATACCAACTGTTTTACGGTAAATTTTTATCACACCAATCTAAATTATTTTGATAATTAGTACATATTTCTTCTCCTTTTTTTATATCTTTTATAGCCTTATAAATAAATAACCTTCTAACTGAATCTGTACTCCAATCAGCATTATTATTTTTAGAAGAATTATATATGCATCCGTT
>MDSV01126634.1_pt1 | contig 10641 bp, 10 predicted proteins | sample 810851 | NCBI WGS metagenome assembly MDSV01 (sample SAMN05326640, study PRJNA326480) | marine metagenome | isolation source: seawater | place: Atlantic Ocean: North East | collected 2012 | reverse complement strand
GGTACTGCATTGCGGTAGAGTAGGTCGCCGCCTCCTCCTTTTATAAGCCTCTCCGAGCTCTGCTCTGAGAGGCTTTTTTTATGACTTACTTCATGGAAAATAAATCGTATATTTAAAATCTAATAGGCTCTAAAATCAACTTAAGACCAGCAATATAACTTGCGGAAAACAACCAACTAGGAATAGTATATGATCGATTTCGATTCATTTTTATCAGAGTACAAGAATATATTAGCTAATATTTTCAAAAAGGAAAATGAGACCAATGATGATGCATTGGAACGCGGTATATCACAGGATAATTTAACTGAGATATTTAAATCTACACCTCTAGCGTCATTTATCCCTTCAGAACACGGTGGATATGGTGGGCATACGGCAGAAGCTTTGAGCATGTTAGAAGCCAGTTCCTATGAATCATTACCGCTGTCTCTTATGATGGGTATTAATGGTGCCTTATTTTTGCAACCAATAGCTAATTATGGTACTGAGGCGGCTAAGAACGATGTCTTCAGCAGAGTTATTAATAATGGTAAGATGGGTGGTCTAATGATCACCGAACCAGATTACGGTTCAGAGGCACTCAAAATGCAAACGAGTGTGGAATATAATGCATCAAATCAGCACTATTCAGTTAAAGGAACTAAGCATTGGGCCGGTTTAACTGGAATAGCAGATTATTGGATCATGACTGCTCGTGAGAAAAATTCACAGGGTGAACTTGGAAGAGATGTATCCTTTTTTGTACATGATTCCAGAAATGGTGGTATTGAAGTAAAAGAATACTATAACAATCTTGGGTTATATATGCTTCCTTATGGTAGAAATAAGATTGACATAAATGTACCCGCATCTCATAAACTAACCCCAAAAGGTACGGGCATTACCTTAATGCTAGATTTGTTGCACAGAAGTAGATTGCAATTCCCTGGTATGGGTATGGGTTTCCTTAGAAGAATGATGGACGAGGCTGTTCAGCATTGTAGAGAACGCCTAGTTGGTGGGGTAAGTTTATTGAATTACGATCAGGTACGTTCAAGAGTATCCCAAATCCAATCCTATTTTACGGTATGCTCGGCAATGTGTAATTTCACAGCTATCAATGTGCCTCTCACAAAAAATACTGCTAAAATGGATGTAGAGGCTAATGCTATCAAGTCAGTTTTAACTGACTATATGCAAAAGGCATCACAATCTCTTTTACAATTAACCGGTGCTAAAGGGTATAGATTAGATCACATTGCTGGTAGAAGTACAGTTGATAGCCGACCTTTTCAAATCTTCGAAGGATCCAACGATATTTTGTATCAACAAATAAGTGAGTCTATAATGAAGGCGATGCGTAAGGTGAAGAGTACCAATTTATATGATTTCTTAAAAGGATATGATCTTACCGTTCAGTCTTCGGACTATTTCAAAGATGTATTAAATTTCGAGATCGATACCAAGATGTCTCAACGTAAACTGGTTGATTTAGGAAGAGCTTTAGGAAGGATAATTTCAATGGAGTTTACTATCAATTTAGGTCATCAAGGCTTCAATAAAGAGTTAATTGATCACGCTATTACCAATGTTCAAGAAGAGGTTAAGGCTATTATGAGTCAGTTTTCAAATACTAAACTCTCAGATGTGGTCGATGCTTACCATGATAATAGCTCGTGGTTTACCTTGCAAAAGCAACTTGCACACTAAGCCGATAACCTTCTTTTTTACTTCATGAAACCCAGCTATAACACCAGTCAAAATAGTGAGGAAAGAGGTGTCTTAGAGCAGTATATGCTACCCTTTCTTAATGTATCATCACAATTTCCATTATATCCAGGAAAGAATTCCGCCATTACCGAAGCAGCTCTTCTAGGATGGACAGAGCAAGAATTAGAACAGGCTAGAGCTAATCTCCAAAAAAATGCTAGGCAAGCGGCTTTAGAGCTACTCAAAGAAAATGATATAGTAGATCAACTCGATGCCCTACCATTTGACGGCGAAGAATGTATCGCTATACTGGGTGATTCAATCAGTTTGGACGCTCAAGGTTGGGTGTACATTTTAGGTCATTTACTCGACATTGGAAAAGAACAAATAAATATTCGATGGATTAATGCCAGCCAAGCATACGATACAACTTCGGACGCTTTACGCCGTTTAGATCGTGATGTATTAGTACATAATCCAGATTGGGTAATCATTGCGCTTGGTACTTTTGATGCGCAGCGTTTAGCCATCTATCCGGGTAGAACCTTAATCCCACTTTCGGAGACATGGGAAAATATTCAAGCTATCCAAGATATTTTGGACCAAATCTTAGAACACCCTCCTTTATGGGTTAGTCCTGCAGCTGTTATTACGGATTTACTTACTGAGCATGCGCTCTACGATTTTAGTATCCAACAAGAAGATTTAACGGCCGTTCAGGATGTCGTAACTGGAAAAATAGGCGGTATTGTTGATCCCAAAGCAGAACGAATGGGTGAAAATGGCCCCCAAGCTTGGCACTATATTCCCGATGGATTACACCACTCTTTGACAGGTCATATGCAAACGGTAAGAGAGGTGATTAAAACCTTGGTCGAAATAGACCAAAAAGGGCTTGCAAATATAATGGACGAAGAAGCTTAAAAGTTCACGGAAAACCGTACGAAATCAATGCTTGGCTGTTGTTTTAACCGCCAAACTCCACCATCCTGAATAGGAATTTCATAAGTTGCAGGCTGCATAAACGCCAGGGCAGTAGATCGATTAGCCAGTACAAAAGTATCGAACAGACCAAAGCCAAAACCAGCGATAGCTCCAGCTCCTGCGCCATATTGAAGTCCTTGGACTAGCGGTTCATTAGCTACAAGCATAACGGAGGTTGCAACAACCGCACCCGCTGCAGCCCCATAGAAGGTATCCAACAGAACAATGATGGTAGAGTTGTTTCCATTGTTGAATATCCCTGAAACAACGGTAGGATTACCCCCCGTTTTGAGTAAATCAAACGCGCCTATGCCAAGGCCATATAATGTCCCCAATCCCAGCCCCACCTGTAGTGGATAAAAATCGGTATCATTCGTCAAAGCCATACTAGCCCCACCTAGAAGCGTCCCTGTAAGTGCCCCATTGAGTGTGTTTTCACCCAAGGTATTGATGGTTTGGGCAGCCGCTTTATTTGGCTGAAAGACCCAGGACAAAACAAGAATAATCGTTATAGCAATTATCCATAAAAACATTTTTTTCAAAACCATAATTTAATTGTAACTATTAAAATGAGCGTAGATGCACATAAACAAGAAGCACATTAAACTTGTGCAACATTACTATGTGAAGATAATACAAAATTTCAGGCAGGATTTTGCATGGCAACCTGAAGGATTTTACCATTGAATAACCGGTGACCCTTCAAGCAAAAGTCAGCGACATATCCACCCATCTCAGTTGGTTGAACTGGGGCTTCCAGCCCGGGGAAAGCTTCATCCAACATTTCGGTCTGCACAGCCCCCAAGGCTAATGCGTTTACAGCTATTCCTCGATCAACCCATTCGGTGCTTAAACTTTCGGTGAAAATACTAATCGCCCCCTTAGCAGCACTGTATAAACTGAGCCCTGGAAATTTAGAACTACCCTGCACTCCTCCCATACTGGTTATGTGCACCACATGACTCCCAGGCCCCATCAATGAATCAAGGGCACGCGTCCAACGAAAAACCATAAATACATTTACTTCGAACTGCATGACCCAGTCATCTTCAGTGGTTTTAGAAAATGGTTTGTTAATGAGGAGTCCGGCATTGTGGATAAGCCCGTCGAGTTGTTCATTCTCCGATAAAACCCCTGTAATGGCTTGGGATACGAGCGCGAGATCAGCGTCCGTGGTATACCAGTGCAGTTCACCCGGCTTATCAGCAGAAAAAGTAGCTAATTCAGAGTGCAGATTCTGCCGACTTAGTCCAAAGACCCGGTGTCCAGCGGAGAGTAAATACTTTACTGTTGCCAGACCAATTCCTCGGCTGGCTCCAGTAACGACGATATTTTTTTTGTAGTTAAAATTATTCATGCGAATAAAATACAACTTCTTATGGTGCTAGTAAAAGAAAAGCTAGGCTATTATCTTAAGACGTGGTAGTTAACTAAAAATCCAACCTTATGTCATTAGATCGCGATATTGTGGAACGCATCCCACCCCACATTCGAGGGCTGAAAGGCTATGTTCCAGGCAAAACCATAGAAGAAGTGTTAGCGACCTATCAACCGGATAGAATTTCGAAGCTTGCTTCCAATGAAAACAGATGGGGCTTTGCGCCGGGTGTTTCTGAAGCTGTAGGGAGGGCCATACAAGTGGCTAATAATTATCCATCGGCATTGGCAAATAATTTACGAGCAAACTTAGCGAAAAAACTAAGGTGTAAACAGGAAGAATTGGTCATTGGAGCTGGTTCAGAGAGTTTATTAGGGCTACTTTGCCGTACATTTTTTGGACCTGAAGACGAAATTGTAACGGCATCGGCTACTTTTGTGGGGCTTAATATACAAGCCCACATCCATCAAATACCGGTTATACAAGTCCCACTTACCCCTGATTATCGCTTCGACGTTGGGGCTATTGCAACCAGTGTTAATGAACGAACTCGGGCGGTGTATATTGCCAATCCAAATAATCCTACCGGTACTATTATTACCAAGCAGGAGTTGGCTATGCTTATGCGTTCTTTGCCTGAACAAGTGATGTTGATTCTCGACGAAGCCTACGTTGAATTTGCGCGCGAAAATTTGCTATACCCCGATTCCCTGTCCATTATTACCCAGGCGAACACCGCGATACACCCGAATACACTCATTTTGCGCACCTTTTCGAAGGCGTACGGGCTAGCTTCCTTTAGAGTGGGCTATGCCCTTGGCCCAGGGGAATTAATTCAAGCGCTATGGAAGACCAAAAATACTTTTGAGCCCTCGGGAATCAGTGAAGCTGCCGCTATTTCTGCGCTGGAAGACGATCATTTTTTATTTAATTCTGTCCACCAAACCCAACAAGCACGACAAGACTTCGAGGTATTTTTAGCCCAACATGAGATTCCTTATGTTCCATCGTCGACTAATTTTGTTATGTTATTGGCACCTGATGAATCTCAGGCCCTTCGGATAACCGAGTCTTTGCTTCGTTCGGGTGTAATCGTGCGGCAACTTTCGCCCTTCGGCATTCCCAATGGAATTCGTATCACGGTGGGTTTGGAGGAAGAGATGAAACACTTGAAACAGGCCTTGAAAAATTGTTGGCATACTAGTTAATATAAACCCAAGAATGAAGACCAAGCGAATTCGGAGATTATCTAGAATAGAGGCGATCGCATTTGGAGAATGGATCCCAGTTAGGCAATAAAGCAAATGAATAACGAAATAAATCAACCATGAAGGCATTAAATTCAACTATTTCTTCACCATCACAACAGGTAACACCATCAAAAGTGGCAATAACAGCTTCAAAAAAAGCTTCAACACTAACATCAACCAGAAAGTATTTCAGCTATAAAAAGCTCGTCATAACAACATCTACTTTGGTTTTCGGGCTTATTGGAATGCTGCAGCCAGCTGAGGGTTTTGCGCAAACCGGAGATCAGGTTTCGGAATCAGTTATTTTATCCATGAAAGAACGAGCTAGGGTGATTGACGATGTGTTTGCCGATCGGATGGAAACGGTACTTCCGGAGATTATGCGGAGGGAAGGTATGGATATGTGGGTGATTATTTCGCGAGAATATAACGAGGACCCGGTGATCGAGACCATGCTTCCAGCGACCTGGTTGGCCGCTCGACGGAGGACCATACTGGTGATTTATGACCGCGGTCCTGAAGAAGGTTTGGAGACCTTGGCTGTGGCGCGCTATGATGTGGGAGAGGTGTTTAAGAAAGCCTGGGATAAGGAAGTGGAGCCCGATCAATGGAAGCGTGTGCGCGAAATTGTTGAAGAGCGAGATCCTCAGCGAATCGGGGTGAACCGTTCGGAGCATTGGGGCTTAGCAGACGGTATTGTGGCTACGGATTATGAGCATTTCACGAAAAACGTGGGCGACAAATATGCCTCAAGAGTGGTTTCAGCAGAAAAAGTAGCAGTGGGATGGCTGGAAACTCGGTCGTCTAAGGAGCGCAATCTTTACCCTCATATCGTGCGAATTGCCCATGGAATTATGGAGGAAGCCTTTTCCGAGCAGGTTATTCACCCGGGAATTACTTCTACCGAGGATGTGATATGGTGGTTGCGCGAGCGTGTTCGGGATCTAAATCTCGTTACTTGGTTCCATCCCAGTGTATCCATTCAACGGGCCGATCCGGAATCCTTCGATCACTTGAGAACCTTTGATTCGCGACCTTCCGAGGATATTATTATGCCAGGAGATTTGCTTCATGTCGATTTTGGTATTACCTACTTGCGACTAAACACCGATACACAGCAGCATTTTTACATGCTTAAACCAGGTGAAACCGATGTTCCTGAGTATCTAGTTGAAGCATTTGATCGCGGAAATAGACTGCAGGATATTTTCACCAAAAACTTTGAGGTTGGGCGTACAGGGAATGAGGTGTTGGCAATGTCGAGGGCTCAGGCTATTGAAGAAGGTATCAAACCGTCGATCTACACGCACCCCATTGGTTATCATGGGCATGCAGCGGGAACAACCTTGGGGATGTGGGATTCGCAGGGTGGAGTGCCAGGTACCGGAGACTATCCTTTACATTTGAATACCGCCTATTCCATCGAGTTGAATGCAGCTAGTTATATCGAAGAGTGGGGAAAAGAAATACGGATTATGTTAGAGGAAGATGCCTATTTTGATGAGCGTGGGGTCTGGTATTTGGACGGTCGGCAGAAATCGATATTGACCATACCGAGAGTGGCGGCGACCCAGTAGGGTTGAGATCACAATCACAAACCAAGGCCTAAGCCCAGTCCTCAACAATCAAGCGGCTAACCAAGCGGGCGAAATCTTCTTTACGTGCATTGGCCGCTTCTTTCACCTCATTATGATTTAGGGCTTCTCCGGTAATTCCGGCCGCAGCATTTGTAATAAGCGAAATACCCACGGCCGGTAACCCAAGACGAGTGGCTTCCATTAACTCGGCGGCCGTACTCATTCCAACCGCATCTCCGCCAATGGTCCGGTAGGCATGAATCTCGGCTTTGGTCTCGTAATTGGGTCCAAATACAAAAAGATAGTTACCTCGGTGTACCGGTAGGCCCAAATCCTTTGCCGCTTCAAAAGCGTGATCGGCATAGTTTTTCATGTTCCAAGACCACTTGGATGACTGTTGCATGATTTGTCGGTGGGGTCGAATGATGTTATCAATGACCATGAGGTCACCCACATTGTAGGACAAATTTATACCGCCAGCGGCATTGGATATCAACAGTTTATCCGCTCCAAGCGCATGCGTTAATTGCACAGGAATGATCGTTTCTTCAATCGCATAGCCCTCATAAAAATGGAAGCGTCCAGAAAAAGCCATGACCTTTTGCCCTTCGAGTTCGCCAAAAATAAGGGCTCCAGAATGTCCATCAACCGTTGATTGTGGAAAGGAGGGGATATCGGAATACGGGATGGTATGCGTGATGCGAAGCGCCTCGGTATAGTCTCCTAGCCCGGAACCCAAAATGACTCCTGCGTGAATCTGATCGGTGCAACCCAATTCCTGCAAATAGCTGAGGATGGCACACAAATCCGTACTCTTAACACCCGTAACTCTCAAATCACTCATGGCCGCCCTCCCCGCACCGGCTCGGTCACATAGCCCAGCTTAGGATCATGGTCCACAATCCGAAACATCGAACACTCCTCGTCGTGATAGGCCAAAATCGTCGCCCCTACCTCATAGGCCTCCCTAGCCAATCGGACCCTCTGCTGCTTACTTTGCTCGGGATCATAATCATACTTGGCGGCAAACACCCGGTTTACTTGCGCCCGAGTCGCCATCACATCCCCGGCCATCATCAAATTCAAATCCTCATCCTTGTACCAAATGGCCTGATGAAATTGCGTGTGTCCCCCAATGCGTATAACCCGTATCTCAGGATAGGGCTGGTCCTCTTCTTCCAAAAAATGCAGATCGGCTCGAGCATCCAAAAAAGCTACAAATTCCGTCTTCTCAGGATCATAAAACTCTTCTTTGGCCATCACTCTGCCCCAATCATCCTTACTCACCCACAACTTTGCCTCGGGAAAACTAAGCTCCCAAAAGCCCGAGTTCTGATGGGCCAAACCACCCATATGATCGTAATGAAGATGACTCATAAAAATGTCGGTTACTTCATAATCGGCTATCCCATGGTGCTCCAAATTCTCAAACAACCGCTCGACTCCGGTATCTTCCCCAAAAGATCCGATGCCTGTATCAATAAGGATTACTCGAGCCTCGTTAACAATCAAAAAGGGGTTCAACGAAATTTTCAAGGCACCTTTTTCGGCATTTCCATCTCTTGGGATGGAAAAAAATTTTTTATCCAATCCAACCGAAAAGGTTCCTTCGTACAAAGGAGTGCACCAACTTTTCATGGGAAATTGACTTTAATCGTTGCTCTTTTTGGAGGCGCTTCGTTTCTCGCTCACCGGATTAGCCTCTTCGGGTATATACCGGTCGTAGGCGTTGATAATATCTTTGACCAATTTATGCCGGACCACATCGCCTTCATCCAGATAAACAAAATCGATTCCATCTACATCGTTTAAGATACGGGGTATCGAAATGAGTCCCGATTCTTGTTTTCTTGGGAGATCGGTTTGCGTTACGTCCCCGGTGATAATGGCTCGAGAATTAAAACCAATTCGAGTGAGGAACATTTTCATTTGGATGTTGGTGGCATTTTGCGCCTCATCCAAAATTACGAAGGCATTGTTCAAGGTTCGCCCACGCATGTAAGCCAGTGGAGCTATCTCGATGATGTTTTTCTGGAGATTGAGATTCAATTTTTCCTGATCCAGCATATCCTCCAAAGCATCGTACAAGGGGCGCAAGTAAGGATCTATTTTCTCACGTAAATCTCCTGGTAAAAAGCCTAAGGTCTCACCTGCTTCTACGGCCGGTCGGGCTAAAATAATTTTCTGTACCTTCCGCTCCTTTAAGGCTTTTACTGCCAAAGCAACTGAGGTATAGGTTTTACCGGTTCCTGCAGGACCAATGGCAAATAAAATGTCATGTTTTGCCGAAGATTTCACCATCTGAACTTGTCCGGGAGTCTTGGCTCGTACGGGTTCTCCACGGTGAGTGTACAAAATCACATCACCCTTTCCAGTAAAGGGATCAATGCTCAGGGCTTCTATAGGCTTTCCATTAAGCCGTATAAGGGTTTTAACGTCACCCTCTCGCACATCTTTGCCCCGCGTAGCCACTTCGACCATGCCTTTTATAACGAGTCGAGCCTGAGCTACCTCAGCATCTGGGCCACTTAGTTTAACCCGTTCGCCTCGGGCGTTGAATCTTGTTTCTGGGTACGCCTGATCGAGTAGGCGCAAGTTCTCATCGTTTAACCCAAATAGCTGAATGTGATTTATGCCTTCAGTAGAAATTAGATGTTCGGAATATGAGCTGGTATCTTCGTTCATTCACTTCTTAAATTCGAAAGGGTGCTCTGTAGTTCCGTAACTTTTGCAGAAATATTCTCTGCGGAAAAAACGGCATTACCAGCTACCAAGACATCAACCCCGGCTTCGGCTATTTCGACGATATTCTTTGAGTTTACGCCTCCATCAATCTCAATGAGAAAGGACAGTTCCAGCTTCTCACGTAGAGTCACCAGCTGTTCTATTTTTGAGAGGGTCGTCGGGATGAACTGTTGACCACCAAAACCGGGATTCACACTCATTAAGAGTACCAAATCAACCTCTGCTAAGATAGGTTCGATCGTTGAAACTGGGGTGGCAGGGTTGATTACAACTCCTGTCATGGCACCATGAGAGCGGATAAGTTGAATAGTTCGGTGTAAATGAACGCAGGCTTCTACATGAACCGAAATAAGATCGGCTCCCGCATCGCAAAAAGCTTCTATGTACTGATCTGGATTCTCAATCATCAAGTGCACATCCATAAATGCTTCGTCCGAAATTCGGGCAATTGATGCTACCACATTGGGTCCAAAACTAATATTAGGGACAAAGTGGCCATCCATTATGTCGCAGTGGATCCATTGAGCCCCACCGTCGAGCATTGCCTGAACTTGGGCGCCTAGTTGGGCTTTGTCTGCAGCTAAAATGGAAGGAGCTAATATAGGTAGGTCAAAATTCATATAAATTGTATCTCATAGGTTATTTGGGAGGCGGTTATCAACGCCGCTGGAATCGGTGAATACTGCTCCGCCTTCACTTTCTTCTACGGCGTTAAAGCTTTCAGAAACCACTAAATTCAGAGATTCGCCTTCAACAAGTTCGTTGACTTTTGGGCTGAAATCAAGCACGGTATTTGGAATTTGTCCCTTGGTAGGTTGAAACCGTATCTCGCCTACTCGAAGTCCTACTTCACGGAGTTTTAGTTGAGCATTTGGTAACAGGAGCCCCACAATCTCAGGTACAACCACCACTTTATCACCCAGACCATCGCTTATAATCAAGTTTATTACTGCCCCTTTATCTACTGCGCCGCCCGCGGGGAGGGATTGTTGGAGCACCACATTTTTAAAACGGG
>MDSV01111191.1_pt1 | contig 10641 bp, 8 predicted proteins | sample 810851 | NCBI WGS metagenome assembly MDSV01 (sample SAMN05326640, study PRJNA326480) | marine metagenome | isolation source: seawater | place: Atlantic Ocean: North East | collected 2012 | reverse complement strand
TATATTTTTAGTATTTTCATCAAACATATCTCTTAAAGTTCTTTTAATTATTTCACTTTCTTGATGAATTAAAGATGGAGCAATAGAATTAATTGCATTTTCTTTTATTTGTCTCCATGTATTGACTAATGTTGACAAGTCATTATTTATTTCATTTTTTGTTTTGTTGCTTCCAGCTGTTCTAACAATTAAGCCCATTTCTTTAGGAATTTCGATTTCATTTAAAATTGTTCTTATTTTTTTTCTATCAGCAGGATTAAATATTTTTCTTGAGATACCACCTCCTTTTGGAGTGTTGGGCATTAAAACTATGTATTTTCCTGCAATAGAAATAAAAGTACTTAGCGCCGCACCTTTTTGTCCTCTTTCATCTTTGATCACTTGAACAAGAATTACTTGATTAGGCTTTATTACTTCTTGAATTTTATATCTTTTAAATTTAAATTTATGTTCTTTATTTTTTACTTTATCTTCTTTTAAATTTTCTTTATTTTCTAAATTATTTTTATCACTGGATTTTTCTTCAAACTGGTCTTCAGTATCTTTCTCAATTGGATCATCAATTTCTAACTTTCCTTCTGCAATATTTTCCTCCTCTTTAGCTTCAACTTCTTTAGATAGTTCTTCCCTAGCTTTTTTTTCTTCTTCCTTTATTTTTTCTAAGTCTGCCTTAGGAATCTGATAATAATCTGATTGAATGTCATTAAAAGATAGAAACCCATGTCTTTCTCTTCCAAAATCTATGAAAGCAGCTTGTAAAGATGGTTCTATCCTACTTACTTTTCCTAAATAAATATTATTTTTAATTAGGGTATTTTTTAAACCTTCGTACTCGTAATCTTCAAGTTTTTCACCTGATTTAAGAACAACTCTAGTTTCATTTGGATGCGAAGCATCAATATATAAATTTTTTTCCATAATTTTGTGATCTTTGATTTCATTATTAATTTAGTTTTTTTATAAAATTTTGTTTAATTCATTTGCCATAACTTTAACAAATTCCAATATATAATGGAATTAAAATGAACAAAATAATTAAGAATCTATTTATTTTATTTGCATCTTTTGTGCTTTTATCTAGTGTTTTGATAATAAGTGTATTGTGGCAATACTCAAACGATCTACCAGACTATAAATTTTTAAAAAAATATAAACCGGCAGTATCTAGCAAAGTTTATTCAGGTAATGGAGAACTTGTTGCAGATTTTTCCCAGGAAAAAAGAGTTTTTGTTCCTTTTAATTCTATTCCAAAAAATGTAATTAATGCTTTTTTATCGGCTGAAGATAAAAATTTTTTTTCTCACCCAGGTGTAGATGCAAAAGGAGTAATTAGAGCTGTAATAAATAATATTTCCAATCTACTTTCTTCGAAGAGATTAGAGGGTGCATCGACTATTACGCAGCAAGTTGCAAAAAATTTTCTATTATCAAATGAAGTAAGCTTAAATAGAAAAATAAAAGAGGCGATTTTGGCTTTTAGAATTGAAAGAGTCTTGTCTAAAGAGAGAATATTAGAATTATATCTTAATCAAATTTATTTAGGAAGTGGCTCATATGGTGTGGCTGCTGCTAGTCTTGAATATTTTGATAAATCAATTAGAGATTTAAATTACTCAGAGGCAGCTTTGCTTGCTGCTCTTCCAAAAGCTCCAAGTAGATACAACCCGTACAGAGACCCAATAGTTGCAAAATTTAGAAGAAACTTAGTATTAAAAAATTTATTAGATAATAATTATCTGACATTAGAATGGTATGAAAAATTAAAAAAAGAAGACATAAAATTAAAAAAGACCAAAAAAGTATATTTAGAGGATGCTCAATATTACATAGAAGATGTTAGAAAAAGTGTAATTGAAACTTTGAGTTACAATAAAGTTTACCAACAAGGTTTTAATATAAATACACCTATTGATTTAAATTTACAAAAGATAGCAACAAACTCTTTAAGAAATGGATTAATTGAATATGATAAAAGGAAGGGATGGAGAGGTCCATTAACCAACAAGGCTTATAATTCTGATTGGAACAAAGGTTTAGAAAAACTTAAATTAGAAAATTCAATTAATTGGAAGTTAGCAATAATTAAAAAGTTAAATAAATTTTCAGTAGATATAGAAACTCAAGATAAAGTAAAAGGTATTATTGAATATAAAGATATATCATGGACTAAAAAAGAATTTAATAAATTATTTAAATCAGGAGATATAATTTATGTAAAAAAAATCAAAAAAAATTATTATAGTTTACAACAGCTTCCAAAAGTTAATGGGGGCATTGTAGTAATGGATCCATATACTGGAAGAGTTTTAGCCTTAAGTGGTGGTTTTAGTTTTAAAGAAAGTGAATTTAATAGAGCAACTCAAGCTAAAAGACAACCAGGTTCTGCATTTAAACCATTTGTATATGCATTAGCTTTGGAAAATAATTATACGCCAACATCGTTAGTTTTAGATGCACCCTTGGTTTTAGACCAAGGAAATGATTTAAAAATGTGGAAACCAGAAAATTATGGAAAAAAATTTTACGGTTTATCTACACTTAGGGTAGGATTAGAAAAATCTAGAAACTTAATGACAGTAAGAATTGCTCAAAATCTAGGGGTAGAAAAAATTATTAATTTTTCAAAAAAACTTAATATTTATGAAAATCCCGAGGAACTTTTATCAATATCATTAGGTTCTGCAGAAACAACATTATTAAAACTAACCTCAGCTTATTCTGTTTTTGTTAACGGGGGCAAACTTATTAATCCAATATTAATTGATAGGATTCAAGATAGCGAGGGGGATACAGTTTACAATGATGATAAACGTAAATGTATAAATTGTGATCAAATTTCATATTTAAGTGAAGACTATCCTCAGATAAAAAAAAATTATAAACAAATATTTTCTTCAGAAACCGCATATCAAATGACATCAATCCTTGAAGGGGTTGTGCAAAGGGGAACAGCTAAAAAATTACGTGAACTAAAATTAAATATTGGGGGTAAAACTGGCACAACAAACAAGAATACAGATACCTGGTTTATTGGTTTTACTTCAAATTTATTAGTAGGAGTTTATGTTGGATTTGACAATCCTTCTCCATTGGGACGTTACGAAACTGGTTCAAAAACTGCTTTACCAATATTTAAAAACTTTATTAAAGAAGCTGTTAATAAATCTGATGCAAGACCTTTTAAAGTTGCAAAAGGCACTACGATGATGGTTGTTGATCCGATTACTGGTCAAAAAGCAAAATTTAACTCAAAAAATACAATTATTGAGGTTTTTAAAAAGAAAAATGTAGTTGATGGCAAAGTTCTTTATTCAAATTCTAATAGAATGGATATAAACAATATACTAAGGTTTTATTAATGAACAATATTTATCAAAATTTAAAAGAGGACGTAGAAAAAATTAACAATAGAATAAAGGAGTATCTTTGAATCAAATAATATTAACTCCAAACTTAAGTCATTAAATCTTCAAATGCTAGATGCCAATTTTTGGCAAGACAAGAATAATTCTCAAAAAGTTTTAAAAGAAAAAAAATTTTATGAGGATCTAACAAAATCATTTTATGAATCGATTATTAAAATTAAAGATTTAGACGATTTGGTTGAACTAGCTTTAGAAGAAGAGAATTTAACAGTTCAAAAAGAAATTTTACAAAGTATTAAGGATTTAAGATATGAGGTTAAAAAAAATGAAATTAAATGCTTTTTATCAAATGAAGCAGACTCCTTGGATTGTTATATTGAAATACATGCAGGAGCAGGTGGAACGGAAAGTCAAGATTGGGCTGATATGCTTAGAAGAATGTACTTAAAATGGTCTGATAAAAAAAATTTTAAATCAACTCTTATCAGCGAACATAAAGGTGATGAAGCTGGAATAAAATCAACTACTATTAAAATTGATGGTGATTATGTTTTTGGGTGGTTAAAAAAAGAGTCCGGTATTCATCGACTTGTAAGAATATCTCCATTTGACTCAGGAGCTAGGCGTCACACTAGTTTTGCAAGTGTTTGGATATATCCAGTAGTAGATGAAAACATAAACATTGAAATATTAGAAAAAGATTTGAGGATAGACACTTATCGTTCTAGTGGAGCAGGTGGACAGCATGTTAATACAACTGATAGCGCTGTTAGAATAACTCATATACCATCTAAAATAGTTGTACAATGCCAAAATGAAAGATCACAACATAAAAATAAAGAAACATGTATGAACATGTTAAAGGCTAGATTGTATGATTATGAAATTAAAAAAAAAGAAAAAGAAAATCAAAATATCAAGAGTTCAAAGTCAGATATTGGCTGGGGACATCAAATTAGATCATATGTGTTACAACCATATAGATTAGTAAAAGATAATAGAACTAGCTTTGAAAGCACAAGCCCTGAAAAAATTTTAAATGGTGAAATAGATGAGTTTTTAGAACAATCACTTTATAAAATTAAATGAAAAAAAATTTTTTAAAATACATTTTATTATTTCTTATAATTTTAACTTTAACTATTATTTATTTTAGTACAGTTGGCATAGAAACTGAAAAGTTTAATAATCAAATCAAAAATAAAATTATTCAAAGTAATAAGAATTTAAATATAGATTTAAAAAAAATTAAATTAATTTTAGATCCAATCAATTTAAATATTAATGCTAAAACTTTAGGTGCAACAATTTTTTACTCAAATAAACCAATACCATTAGAATATATAAAAACAAAAGTTTCTTTAATATCTTTTATAAAAAATAAATTTATTTCTTCAAACTTACAAATCTCTACAAAATCTATACTATTAAAAGATTTAGTTAAATTTGTAAGATCTAACAAGAATACTCCACAATTATTTTTTTTTGAAAAAATATTATAAAATGGTCATGTAATTTTAGATTTAAAAATTAATTTTGATCAAAATGGGAATATTAAAAATGATTATCAGATAGAAGGTTTTTTAAGAGATGGAAAGATAGATATATTTAAAAATGCTATTTTTGAAAATATCAATTTTAAATTTGTTTTAAATAATAATAACTATTTGTTTAAAGATATTAGATTTTTATCAAATAGAATAAATTTTGTTTCAGAATTATTAAATATAAAAAAAAAAGAAAATGCTTATCTAATAGAAGGCACTTTAAATAATAAACAGTCGATTATAGACAAGGACGTTTTAAAAATTTTAAAGATAAATTTAAATAAATTAAATTTAGATAATAGTAATTTTATATCAAAAAATAAGTTTTCATTAGAAATAGATAAAAATTTTAAAATTAAAAACGTAATTTTAAATTCAGATGTTAGTATTGATAAAATTAAATATAAAAAGCAGGATTTAATAGATAATTATTTTTTAGATATAAATAAAATAATTTTATTAAAAGATAATAACTTACAAATTAATTATAAAAATAAAAAATTTTCGATAATTGGTAAGGGTAAATTAAAAATAAAAGAAAAATTTAATAAAATTGAATATTCTTTAAATAAATATAAAGATGAAATTAAATTTAAATCAAATTTTAATTTAGAAAATATTTTTTTAAAAAAACGTGAAATTTTAAGAGAATTCTTTCCATTACTAAATGATAAAATTAATTTAAAAAATTCTAAGATTAAAATTAATTATGAAAATAAAAAACTATCTATTTCGGGTGATAGTAAAATTAAACTTGATAAAGAATTTGATGATATTAATTTTTTAATATCAAAAAAAGATAATAAACTTACATTTGATATTGATTTAGATTTAATTAAAACCCAATTCAAAATTGATAAGTTAAATTATAAAAAAAAAGATGGTTCTAAATTTAAATTAAATATTATTGGTAATTTAATACAAAATCAAAAATTAATATTTAGTAAAATAAATATCTCAGAGAACAAAAACAAAATTAAAATAGATAATTTATTGATTGGTAGAGATAAACAAATAATTAAAATTGATAGAGCAAAATTTGATTATGTTGATATTGAAAATAAACGAAATCAATTTACCATTCAAAACAATGGAAAAAATAATTATAAATTAAATGGATTAATTTTAAATGCTAACAAATTGATTACCAATGCCCTTAAAAGCGACGATGAACAAGAAATAAAGTTCTATAAAAAAAAAATTAATTTAAGCTTGGCAATCGATGAGGTATATATTGACAAAATATATTCTGTTAAAAACTTAAATGGAAAATTAATTCTTCAAAACAATAAGGTTAAAAATGCAAATATTGAGGCAAAATTTAAAAATCAAGAAAATATATTTTTTTCTATAAAGTCTGATAAAGAGGGAAATAAAATTACAACATTAATTTCTTCATGGGCAAAACCTCTAATAAGTAGATATAAATTTATAAAAGGTTTTGACGAAGGAGTTTTAAGCTTAAGATCTGAAAAAAATGGTGATGTTTCTAATTCTTTGTTAATTATTGATAACTTTAAAGTTAAAGAAATTCCATTGTTAGCTAAATTGCTAGCTATGGCATCATTACAGGGTATCGCGGATTTATTAACGGGAGAAGGTATAAGATTTACAGATCTCGAAATGAAATTTTCAAATGAAAAAAATATAATGAAAATAGACGAACTTTACGCAATTGGTCCGTCAATATCTTTATTGATCGACGGTTATCTTGAAAAAGATAAAGTGTTAAGTTTAAGGGGCACATTGGTTCCTGCTTCGACAATAAATAAAACGATAGCATCGATACCTTTAATTGGAGATTTATTAGTCGGAAAAAAAGTTGGGGAAGGTATTTTTGGAGTAAGTTTTAAAATCAAGGGCTCCCCTGATAATCCCGAAACATCAGTAAATCCTATAAAAACTCTTACACCACGTTTTATAACTAGAACTTTAGAAAAAATTAAAAAAAACTAATCTATTTCTATTTTGATATGTCTTTTTTTTCCAAGAGAAAGTTTTAAATAATTATTTTTAAATAAATTCTGATTAATTAAAAATTTTTCATCTATAATTATCTTATCATTTATTTTTACTGCTTTACCCTTTACTAATCTTCTTATTTCACTTTTTGAATTCTCTAACTTAGAAAGCAAAACAAAATCTATAATATTAATTTTTTCCTCAACTTTTTTAGATTGAATTTTTACCTTTGGTAAATTTGAGCCCAAAGAGTTTCCTGAAAAAGCTTCTTTTGCTGCTTGCTCACAATTATTGGCTGCATTTTGTCCATGTAGCATCGAAGTAGTTTTATTTGCTAGAAGTATTTTTAATTCATTAATATTTTTATTTTTTATTGAATCAATTTCTTCAACATTAATTTCAGTAAACATTTTTAAAAATTTAACTACATCTCTATCGTCTACGTTCCTCCAAAATTGCCAGTAATCATAAGCTGATAAATATTTTTCATCTAACCATATAGCTCCATTTTCAGTCTTACCCATTTTAGCACCTGTTGCTAGAGTAATTAAGGGTGTTGTAAGACCAAAAGTTTGATTATTAGAATATCTTTTTATAAGCTCTACACCATTAACAATATTTCCCCACTGATCTGAACCACCAATTTGTAACAAACAATTATGTTTTTGATTCAATTCAAGAAAATCATAAGCCTGTAAAATCATATAATTAAATTCCATGTAACTTAATGATTGTTCTCTATCTAATCTTAATTTAACACTATCAAAAGTTAACATTCGATTTATTGTAAAATGTTTTCCAATATCCCTTAAAAAAGAAATATAATTTAAATTTTTAAGCCAGTGATAGTTATTTACAAATATTGGTTTTATTTTTGGGTCGTCATTATCTAAAAATTTTTTTAAAATTTTTTGAATATTTTTTATATTTTTTTCAATTTCAACTTCACTTAAAATTTTTCTTGTTTTGTCTTTACCCGATGGATCACCTATTCTTGTCGTTCCTCCACCAAGTAAAACAATTGGTTGATGTCCATTTTTTTGAAGTAATCTCAAACACATTATCTGTAGCAAGCTACCCACATGTAGGCTTTCGGCTGTACAATCAAAACCTATGTAGCTTTTAATTTTTTCTTTATTTAGCAATGTTGACAAATCTTTCTCACTCGTACATTGATAGAAAAATCCTCTATCTTTAAATTCTTTCAAAAATTTATTCATAAGTTTATAGTCACAATATACAAATTTTTTTTAAAATACATATCAATGAAAAAAAAATTATATACTGCAATTGGATTAATGAGTGGGACATCAATGGATGGTGTTGATTTATCTATAATTAGATCAGATGGTTATGGTGAGTTTACTAATATTTTAGATGATTATTATGAGTATGACGATAAACTTCAGAAACAATTAATTATTTTAAGAGATTTAGTTTTAGTTAAGGAAGATCTTTCCAAAAATGTTGATCAATTAAGAAAAATAGAGCGTAGTATAACTCTTTTTCATGCAGATATAATTGGTAAGTCATTACAAAAATTTAAAGATCAAATTGATCTTGTAGGATTTCATGGACAAACGATTTTCCATAATCCTAAAAAAAAAATTACAAAGCAGCTTGGTGATGGAAATTTATTGTCCCAAATTATTAAAAAGAAAGTAATTTATGATTTTAGACAAGCAGATATAGAAAATAATGGTCAAGGAGCACCATTAACACCAATTTTTCACTATATATTGTCCAAAAAAATCCATGAAAACTTTGAAACAAAATATCCTATTGGTTTTTTGAATATTGGTGGGATAGCAAATGTGACAAAGATAATTGATTTTTCAAATGACATTAAAAAAAACTTATTTGCTTTTGATGTTGGTCCGGGAAACTGTTTAATTGATGAATGGTTGAGAAACAATTCTAAAAAAAAATATGATAAAGATGGAAATATAGCTAAATCAGGAAAAATAAATCAATTAATTTTAAATCAAGCAATTGATAATTTTAAAATTAAAACATATTCTCAATCATTAGACACTAAAGATTTTGATACTTCTTTTGCAAGAGGCCTATCTCTGGAAGATGGATGTGCAACTGTTACAAAATTTACTGCATATTTAATTGCCAAGGGTTTAGATTACATTTCTCAAGATAAACATATTAAGATTTTTGTTTGCGGTGGTGGAAGAAAGAATAACTATTTGATTGGTAACATAAATAACTATTTATTAAATAAAAATAAAATTATTTTGGATCAGGTAGATAAATATAATTTGAATGGTGACTTTATTGAGTCTCAAGCTTTTGGATATTTAGCAATAAGATCTTATTTAAATTTACCTATATCTTTCAGCACAACAACAGGTTGCGACAAACCTTCTGTTGGAGGTATAATTGCTAAAAATTTTTAATATAGCGCAGTCTCTTTTTTTATATATTTATCAAGATGTTTCACTAAAGTACTATCTGTTTTAGAAAAGAAGTGATTTGCTTCCGCTATTGCGTTAAATTCTACCTTGATACCTTTTTGTGAGCTTAATCTTTCATTTAAATCATTAAGATATTCTATTGGAACTAATTCATCATTTTTTCCAAAAACTACCATTCCAGAAGTTGGACATGGAGATAAAAAAGAAAAATCATAAGCATTTGGTTGAGGTGAGATTGCTATAAATCTATTTATTTCTGGCCTTCTCATGAGTAGTTGCATAGCAATCAATGACCCAAAAGAAAATCCTGATACCCAACATTGAGAATTATCAAAATTTTCTCTTTCTAGCCAGTCTAATGCTGCAGCAGCGTCAGCAAGTTCTCCTTGACCATTATCAAATTCACCATCACTTTTACCAACGCCTCTAAAATTAACTCTACAAACAGAGAAATCATTTTCCATGAAAGTATGAAAAGTATCTACAACAACTTTATTATTCATAGTTCCTCCATACTGAGGGTGAGGTTGCAACACCAGTGCAATTGGTGAGGTATTTTTTTTACTTTTATAATATTTAGCTTCTAATCTACCAGCAGGACCTGGTATGAAGATTTCAACAATTTTATTATCCATAAGCGAAAATGATTATTATTCTCAAAAAAAATGTACATTTAACATATGTGAGCGACAATATGTTAGTTTTTTTTTTCATTGTAAACTTGACCATTTTAGTCAAGTATGTATAAAAAGCCTCATTTTAAGGGTAAATATGAAGTTAACGTCAAAAGGTAGGTATGCCGTAATGGCATTAATAGATTTAGCAAGGTTTGATAGCATCAATCCTGTTTCGTTAAGAGATATATCTTTAAGACAAGGCATATCATTGGACTACTTAGAGCAAATATTTTCCAAATTAAAAAGAAACAACATTGTTAAAAGTATTAGAGGAACGCAGGGTGGCTATATTCTTAACCAAAAACCAAATGATATTAAATTAATAAACATTTTTTATGCAGTTGATGAGAAAGTTAAAACTGTTCAATGTAAAAAAGAATCTAAAAGAGGATGTAACGGTAAAGCTACAAAATGTATTACTCATGACCTTTGGGATGAATTAGAAAATCATATAAATTATTTTTTCGAAAATAAAAGTTTAGAGGACTTGTTAAGAAATAAAAAAGAAACAAGAATATAAAATGGATAACAGACAAAAAGAAATAGATAATTTAAAAGATTACAAATATGGTTTTTCAACCGATATAGAAAATATTCAAGCCCCAAAAGGTTTGAATGAAGATGTTATTAAATTTATTTCTAATATTAAAAAAGAACCTGCATG
>MDSV01051206.1_pt1 | contig 10641 bp, 9 predicted proteins | sample 810851 | NCBI WGS metagenome assembly MDSV01 (sample SAMN05326640, study PRJNA326480) | marine metagenome | isolation source: seawater | place: Atlantic Ocean: North East | collected 2012 | reverse complement strand
GCACTTGAAGCTATAAAATTGGGTGGACTTACCGGGCAAGGAATGGGTGAAGGCATATTAAAAGAAAGTGTTCCAGAAGCCCACACTGACTATGTAATAGCTGTAATTTCTGAAGAATATGGTTCTATAGTTTCAATGATGATTTTATTAATATATCTATATATTTCTTTTAGAATTATAAAAAATTGTTTCAATCAAGATAATCTTTTTTTAAAAATTTCCTTAAGTGGTTTGGCGGCACTATTGATATTTCAAACATTTATACACGCAGGTGTAAATACTAATTTATTACCAACTACAGGAATGACTCTTCCTTTTTTAAGTTACGGTGGCTCATCTTTAATCGGAAGCGCAATTTTGGCTGGATTAGTTTTAAATTTCACGAAAAACAAAGCATATTTGTATGATTAAAAAAAAAATATTGATTGCAACAGGTGGTACTGGAGGACATGTTTTTCCAGCATGTGCTTTGGCAAATTTTTTAATCAAACAAAATTTTAGTGTTAAATTAACTATAGATAAGAGAGGTCAAAAATACCTTGGAAATGATAAAAATTTTGATTTAGTAAAGATACCCTCATCTCCATTATTTAAAAGAAATACTTTTCAATTTTACTATTCAATATTAATTAATTTTTTTTCAATTTTTAAGTCACTTTTATTCTTGTTATTTAATAGACCAATAATAGTTTTTGGAATGGGCGGTTATTCTTCCTTCCCCATTTGTGTTGCTGCATCAATGCTTAAAATTAAATTTATTGTTTACGAAAACAATTTAATTATTGGTAAAGCAAATAAGTATTTACTACCATTTGCAAAAAAAATATTTGTTTCTTATAAAGAATTAGAGGGTATTAATGAAAAATATCAGGATAAAGTAATAGAGATAGGAAACATAGTAAGAGAAGAAATGATTAATTTTGATATTTCTATTCAAAAAAATACTTTAGAAAATATGAATATCTTAGTGTTAGGTGGAAGCCAGGCAGCGAAGGTATTTGCGGAAGAGTTACCACAAATATTCGAAAAATTAAAAAATTCTAAAATACCATTTAAAGTGTTTCAGCAATGTCAAAAGGAGCAAAATGATAAATTATCAAATTTTTACAAAAATTCTGGTATTGACTTTGAAATCTTTAATTTTTCAGACAAAATTATTAATTATTACTCCAAAGCAAATCTTGTGATTACACGCTCTGGCGCCTCTGTTTTAGGAGAGTTAATAAATGTAAAAACTCCTTTTATTTCAATACCTTTGCCAACTTCAGCAGATAACCATCAATATAAAAACGCTGAGTTTTACGTAAAAAAAGGATATGGATATTTATTGGAAGAAAAAGATATAAAATATAAATTATTTGACTTATTACATTCAATCTTCAAAGATAAATCACCTTTAAAGAAAATTTTATCTAATCAGAAACAATATTCAGATAGAAATATTTTCAAAAACTTAAACATTCAATTAGAAAAAATTTTAAATGAAGAAAGTTAACCTGGGGCAAAAAGATTTAATTCATTTCGTAGGAATTGGCGGAATAGGAATGAGTGGGCTAGCTCAGATAATGAACAATATGGGTTTCAGAATTCAAGGAAGTGACCACAATAAAAATAAAAATACAGTTAGTTGCTCAAAATCCAAAATAAAAGTTTTTATTGGCCATTCCTCAAGTAATATAAAAAAGGCTACAATTTTAGTTAAATCTACTGCTATTAAAAACAATAACGTGGAATTAAAATATGCAAAGAAAAATAAAATACCAATATATTCTAGAGCAGAAGTTTTAGCTGATGTCGTTTCTTTAAAAAGAAACATTATAATTACCGGTTCTCACGGAAAAACTACGACAACGTCTTTAGTTGCAAAAATATTATATGACCAAAAACTCGACCCAACTATTGTTAATGGTGGAGTTATAAATTCGCTAAAAAGTAATGCTAAACTTGGAAAAGGAGAATGGGCAATTTTGGAAGCAGACGAGTCTGATGGAAGTTTTTTAAAATTACCAATAAATTATTCAATAGTAACTAATATTGACTATGAACATTTAGATTACTATAAAAATTACGAAAATCTAGAAAATTCATTTATAAAATTTATAAACAAAACTCCTCCTACGGGGAAAGCAATAATTTGTATTGATAATAATAATATCAAAAAAATTTTACATAAAATTAAAAACAAAAATATTTTGACTTATGGTGAGAGTAAAAAAGCAATTTATCAAATTAAGAAAATTAGATATAATCTTGACAACACAACCTTTGATCTTAATTTTAAAGATAAAGATAAAAAAATTAAAAATATAAGAAGCATAAATGTAAAATTATTGGGAAAACATAATGTGTTGAATGCAGCAGCTGCTTTGATTGTTTGTCTTAATTTAGGTGCAAATCTAAATTTAGCTAAAAATTCTCTTAAAGGTTTCTCTGGAGTTCAAAGAAGAATGACTAAAGTTTTTTCAAAAAATAAAAATGATTTTTTTGATGATTACGCACATCATCCAACTGAAATAAGTTCTATCTTAGAAGGAGTTTATAATGTATTTCCAAATCGTAAAATTATTAGTGTTTTCGAACCACATAGATACTCGCGTGTAATATCTTTGAAGAATGAATTTTCAAAGTGTTTTTTAAAATCAAATATAGTTGTTATTTGTCCACTTTACCCAGCAGGTGAAAAGAAAAACTCAAAATTTAATTTAATCAAATTTGCAAAGTTAATTGGTAAAAACTCAAGCACTCAAGTAATACTAGTTAATAATGTGATTGAACTAAGCCAATTTTTTAGAAAAAACTTGATCAGTGATGAAATTATTATTGGCATGGGAGCGGGGGCAATCTCAAAATGGATGACAGAGCTTAAAAAATTATTATGACTTTAGAGAAAAATTTTTATCAAAAATTTAGCAGTAATTTAAGTAAAGACGTAAATCTGTCAAATTATAGCTGGTTTAATTTAGGTGGTAAAGCAGAGTATTTTTATAAAGTTCAAGATAAAAAGCAACTAGTTGAATTTCTAAAAGAAATAAAAAAAAATAAACTTAAAACAGTAACTATAGGCGCCGGTTCAAACACTTTATTTAGAGATAATGGAGTGAAAGGAGCGGTAATAAAACTTGGAAAAAATTTTTCTTACACAAGAATAATTAATAGAGATATAATAGAAGTAGGTGCCGCAACTTTAGATCGTAAAGTTGCAAATTTTGCAATGGAAAACGGCCTAAGCAATTTGGAGTTTTTGTCATGTATACCTGGCTCAATTGGAGGTGCAATTATAATGAACAGTGGTTGTTACAATGAAGATATATCAAAAATTCTACTGTCAATTAAAGCAATCGATAAAAAAAAATTAAAAGAAGTTGAAATCAATAAAGATGATATTAAGTTTTTTTACAGAGGAACAAACCTATCAAATGATTTAATTATTATCTCTGCTAAACTAAAAGGTAAAATTGTAGAGAAAATAGAAATAGAAAAAAAACAGGGTGACTTTATAGATAGAAAAAAACTTTCTCAACCAAGTCAAATAAAAACATGTGGAAGTACATTTAAGAATATAAACAAAAATAAAAAAGCCTGGATGTTGATCAAAGAAGCGGGTTGTGAAAATTTTAAAGAGGGAGATGCATCAATATCACAAAAACATTGTAATTTTTTTGTAAATAATGGTAACGCTAAATCATCTGATATTGAAAATTTAATTATGAAAGTTCAAAAAAGAGTTCAAGAAAAAACTGGAGTAAATTTAGAACTAGAGATTAAAATTATAGGTGATTAAAAATAAGTTTATAAAAGTTTTAGTTGTTTTAGGAGGAACTTCGGGGGAGAGAGCTGTTAGTTTGGATACCGGTAAAGCTTGTATAAAAGCACTCAAAAAAAAAGGGTACAGAGTTACAACATTCGATCCAAAATTTAAAAATTTCAATTTAATTAATAAAAATAACGTCGACGTTATTTTTAATGCCTTACATGGAAGAAACGGTGAGGATGGTATAGCACAAAGTTATTTTGAATATTTAAGAATTCCCTATACACACTCAGGTGTAATCAGCTCTTTTAATGCCATGAATAAAATTATTTCTAAGGAGATATTTGTTAAAAATAAGATTAAAACACCAAAATATCTTTACATAAAAAAAACAGATTTTAAAAAAAGTTTATTTAAAAAAGTTGGTAGCAATAAAATCATAGACTTTCCTGTTGTCTTAAAACCAATTAATGAAGGATCTAGCATAGGAGTAAAGATATGCAAAAATAAAATCAAGTTGATGGAGGCAATTCGTTTTTCATTTAAAAAATATAATAAATTAATTTTAGAGGAATATATTGGCGGACAAGAAATACAAGCCGCGGTAATAAACGGCGAACCATTAGGAGCCATAGAACTAATACCAAAAAGATTATTTTATGATTACAAAGCTAAATACACAAAAAAAGCAAAAACCAAGCATTTAATGCCCGCAAGATTAACAAAAAAAAAATATAGAGAAATTTTGAAAATTGCAAAAAAAACTCATAAGGCTTTAAACTGCAGAGGTGTAACAAGATCAGATTTCAAATTTTATAAAAATGATTTTTACTTACTAGAAATAAATACCCAGCCTGGTATGACAAACTTATCTCTAGTTCCTGAAATAGCTAATTATGCAGGATTAAATTTTGAAAATTTAGTCGAAAAAATTCTATTAGACGCAAGCATTAATAGATGACGAAACAAACGATTATTGCCGTAGTATTATTCATACTATTAACTACAATTACTTCTAAACAAAAGATTAATACTTCAAAATTTGATTTAAAAGAAATTAAAATAGAAAATAATTTTTTAATAAAAAAAGATGAATTAAGAAAATTATTAACTCCAATTTATGAAAAGAATCTTATTTTTTTGAGCAATGTAGAAGTGGAAAATGTTCTTAAACAAAATAATTTTATAAAAAGTTTTAATATTAAGAAAAGGTATCCTAATACCTTAATCATAAAAATATTTGAACGTAGACCAATCGCAATTTTAATTGATAATAAGAAAAAATTTTATTTAAGTGAGGAAATAATGCTAATGGATTTTAAAACACTTCAAAATTACAAAGATTTACCTTATATTTTTGGAAATAGGCTAGCATTTGAGTCTTTTTACAACAATTTGAAAAAAATAAATTTCCCTTTAAATTATATTAAAAAGTTCACTTTACATAAATCTAATAGGTGGAACTTGGAAACTAAAGATAAAAAAATAGTCAAATTACCCTCAGAAAATTATATTAAAAGTTTAGATAATTTTTTAAATATTAAAGATAAAAGTGATTTTAAAAAATTTAAAATTTTTGATTATAGAATTGATAGTCAACTTATCCTAAAATAATTTATGCATAGATCAACATTAAATCTTTTTTTAGAAATCAATGATTTAAATTATATTTTTTATGTTTGTAAAATTAATGAGTTGAATGATAGCGAAATTGTTTATGACTTAAAAATACCCTTAGAGGGTATTAAAAATAATCGAGTTGCAGATTTAGAAAAAGTCTTTAATTTAGTCAAAGAAAATATCCTTAAAATTGAACAAAAATTTAATGAAACTTTTAAAGAAATAGTCTTAATTTTAGAAAATTTTAATCCATCTTTCGTTAATGTATGTGGGTTTAAAAAATTAAATGGTTCTCAAATACTGAGAGAGAATATAACTTATATTCTAAATTCATTGAAATCGTATGTAGATGAAATTGAGTCAAAGAAGACTATTTTACATATTTTTAATTCAAATTATCAATTAGACAATAAGAAAATTGAAAATCTACCAATAGGATTATTTGGAGATTTTTATTCTCATGAACTTTCATTTTCACTAATAAATACGAATGATTACAAAAATCTAAAAGTAATATTTGAAAGGTGTAACCTTAAGATTAAAAAAATTTTAATTAAAAGTTTTATTAAGGGGGCAAATCTTAGTGATAGCAAAAAAGGATTGGATACCTTTTTTCATCTAAAAATTAATAATAACGACTCAAAAATATTTTTCTTTGAAAACAACTCTCTTAAATCCGAATTTAGTTTTAATTTTGGAACAGAAATAATTATAAGAGATATATCAAAAATTACTTCTTTAAAGACTGAAAGAATTAAAATAATTTTAAATCAATTAGAGCTAAAAGCAGATATGTCAGAAGAAGAAAATATTGAAAAAAAATTCTTTGAAGAAAATAATTACATTAAAATCAAAAAAAAATTAATTTATGAAATAGCTATAGCTAGGTTAAAGGAAATTTCTGAAATGATATTATTCAATAATATCAATTTTGAGAGCTATAACAAAATACCCAAAGTAATTTTTTTGGAAATTGATCCCAGTCTCAAGTTAAATGGATTAGAAGAAATGTATAGAACAGTTTTTTCAAAAAATGGGAAAATTGACCTAAATATTATTAAGGAATCTTCAAACGATAGTATATTGAAAACTGTGAATAAACTTGTTCATTTTGGTTGGAAAAAAGAAGCCATTCCAATTACTCAGGCCAAAAAAAGCCTTATTGGAAAGCTATTTGATGCAATATTTAGTTAATTATTGTTATTTTTAGAAACATAAGTTGTTTTAAGTAAACTTAACTATTTAAGTATAACAGCTCCTGTGAAAGCAATTTATCAAAAAACTATCCAAAACCCGATTTCTTTAAACGGAATAGGGCTTCATTCAGGAAGAAATTCAAACGTTACTATTTTACCCGGGGATGAAAATTGTGGCATACTATTTAAAAGAGTTGATTTAAATAACAATAATTTGATTGCTGCTAATTATAAGAACGTATCATCAACTACACTCTCTACGACTTTACAAAATAAAAATGGAGTAAAGGTATCTACCGTGGAGCACTTATTGGCCGCTCTTTACATAGCCGGAATAGATAGCGCAATTATAGAAATTGATAATGAAGAAGTTCCAATTATGGATGGATCTGCCAGAGATTTTTTAAAGATTTTAAATGAAACAGGTACCAAACAATTAAATAAAAAAATTAATTATCTTAAAGTTCTTGAAAAAATAGAACTTGAAGATGGAAATAGAAAAATACAAATTACTCCAAACAAAAGTTTTGAAGTGGACTTTGAACTTAAATATCAGAATAAAATAATAGGAAATCAAAGAAATTCAATTAATTTTGAAACAGACAATCTTACAGAAGTTGAAGAGTCTAGAACATTTTGCCTTTACGAAGATATTCAAAAAATAAAAAAAATGGGGCTAGCTAAAGGCGGTACTTTAGACAATGCAATAGTAGTTGATAAAAACAAAGTAGTAAATGAAGAGGGTTTAAGAAATGAAAAAGAGTTTGTAAATCATAAAATCTTAGATTTAGCAGGAGACTTTTTATTATCTGGTTATAGAATATTGGGAAATGTGTATTGCTATCAAGGAGGTCACCAATTATCAAATTTATTTCTACATAAATTACTTAAATCAAAAAATAAATATAAAGTTTTAACGATTGATGAAAAATCAATCAGAGAAAATAAAAGTTCAAATTCAATACTTAAACTCGCAGTTAACGCTTAATTTTCTAGTTTAATTTAACATTCTAATTAATTTATAATCTGATATTAAATAATCATGATTTTACGATTAATTATTATTTTCTTCATATTAAGTTTTCTTAGTTCTTGCTCAAAAAATAAAGAAGATATTTACGTTCCAACTGAACTTTCAAATCCTTATAAACTTTATAGTGAGGGATTAGAGGCTTTTAAAAAAAATAACTTTTTTTTTGCTAATAAAAAATTTTCTGAAGCTGAATTAAATTTTGATAATCCAGATTATGCGGCTAAATCAGCTATAATGGCAAGTTATGCTTTATATGGAATAAATTTTTATTCAGAAGCTGAAGAAAATTTAAAAAGATATTTTAAAACTTATCCTTTAGACAAACACACTATCTATGCAAATTATTTATTGGCAATTATATATTATGAGCAAATAAGTGACGAAAAAAAAGACCTTAAACCTTTACTTAAAGCAAGGGAATCGATCGATCTATTTTTAAAAAAATATCCTGACTCTGATTATGCAATAGATTTAAGATTTAAGAGAAGTTTAGTGCAGAATCAATTAGCTGCTAAAGAATTATTTGTTGCAAGATATTATATTTCAGTAAAAAAATGGATCCCTGCAATAAATAGATTAAAAATTATTACTGAAAAATATAATACTACAATTTTTGTAGAAGAAGCATTACATAGACTAGTAGAAATTTACTATCATATTGGTCTCGAGAATGAAGCCAAAAGCTATGCTGCTATTTTAGGTTACAATTATAATTCAAGTGATTGGTTTAAAAAATCATACAAAGTGTTTAATGAAAATTACGAAGATCTTAAGAAAGAGATTAAAAAAGAAAAAAAAGAAAATATATTTAGTAGAATTTTAAAAATCATCGAGTAAAAATGAAAGATAAAAAAGAAATTATTAAAGATTTTAAAAATAAATTAAGTATTCTTAAAAAACACAACAAATTATATTATATAAATGATAAACCTGAGATATCAGACTCAGATTACGATGATATCAAAAATAACATTTTATCTTTAAAGAAAAAATATAGTTTTTTAAATGAATACAAGTTTGAAAATATTGTAGGTGCTCCTCCTTCTAATAAGTTTAAAAAAGTAAAACATCTATTGCCAATGCTGTCCTTATCCAATGCGTTTAGTATTAAAGACATGTACGATTTTTTAAAAAAAATTAGAAATTTTTTAAAAATTGATGGTGATAAAATTGAATTATTTTCAGAGCCAAAAATTGATGGTATTTCTGCAACTTTAATTTACGAGAGAGGAAAGTTGATCAAAGGCCTCTCAAGAGGAGATGGATCAACAGGTGAGGATATATTGGAAAATTTAAAAACTATAAAAAAATTACCTCAGGAAATCATTTCAAAAGATGTACCAGATTTATTAGAGGTTCGCTGCGAGGTTTTTATAGGCAAAAAAGATTTTATTAAATTAAAGGATAACTTTGCTAATCCAAGAAATGCTGCCGGGGGCTCATTAAGACAGAAAAATCCTGAGGCAACATCTAAAATTCCATTAAAATATTTTGCTTATGGATTTGGAGAAGTAAAACCTATGATCTTTAAAAAACAATCTGATTTTTTAAAAAAAATTAGCAGATGGAATTTTGAAACAAACCCTTTATCCAAGATAATAAGCTCCGAAACAACTATGGAACAAGAATATAAAAAAATTGATCAATTAAGATCATCTTTGGATTATGATATAGATGGATTAGTTTTTAAAGTTAATAATGTTAATTTACAGGCAAGACTTGGTAATACTTCAAATTCTCCGAGATGGGCAATAGCTTATAAATTTTCAGCAGAAAAAGCTCAAACTAAAATCAACGACATCATTATCCAAGTTGGAAGGACCGGAGCCATCACTCCAGTAGCAAAAGTGGAGCCAGTCACTGTTGGAGGAGTAGTTGTTTCTAATGCTACATTACACAACGAAGATGAAATTGAAAGGAAAGATATTCGGATAGGAGACACAATAACAATTCAAAGAGCTGGTGATGTAATTCCACAAGTAGTTTCTGTAGATATTTCTAAAAGAGAAAAAAGCGCGAAAAAATTTATTTTTCCCAAAAATTGTCTTTGTGGAACAGAAACAAAAAAAGAACTTAGTAAAACGAAAAAAAAACATGATGCTGTAAGACGATGTGTAAAAGGATATGACTGCATGTATACTGCTAAAGAAAAACTTAAACACATAGTTTCAAAAGAGGCTTTTAATATAGATGGACTCGGAAAAAGAGTTATAGAACAATTTTGGGATTTAAATTTTATTAAAGAGCCATCTGATATTTTTCAACTTGATTATAATAAAATTAAAAAATTAGAGGGATGGGGCGATCTTTCAATAAATAATTTAAAAAAAGCAATTCATAAATCTCAATCAATTTCTCTTGATAAATTTATTTTTTCAATTGGTATAAGGCATATTGGTCAAGAAAATGCAAAAATTTTATCGGGGTTCTTTAGTTCTATTGAAGAATTTTCAAAATTGTTTGATGCAAGTATTAGAAAAAAATTATTGGTAAATCTGAAAGATTTGGATGGTATTGGTGAAACACAAATAGAGTCTATTAATAATTTCTTTTTTAATAAAACAAATACAAGAATTACTAGAGAATTAATAAGTAAACTAATAATTAAAAAATTCTCTATTCAAAACAAACAAGGAAAATTTTCTGGTAAAAAATTGATGTTTACAGGAGGTTTTCAAAACATTAGTCGCTCTGAAGCAAAAGCTATTGCAGAAAAAAATGGAGGAAAAGTTCTAGGGTCAATTTCTAAGAAACTTGATTTTTTAGTTGTTGGCGATTCTAAACCCACAAAAAAGAAAGTTGATGAGGCTAAAAAACTAAAAATAAGAATTATTCTGGAAAAAGAATGGAATAAAATTTTAAATAGCTGAGCAAGCTTTTTGAAGTTCCAATGTTTCAATTTTGCTCATAGATTTTCTTAAATTTTTGAAAACAGTCTTATGATAATCATTAAGCCATTGTTTCTCGTTATTGTTAAGACTTTCGTGAATAATCAAATTTTTATCTATAGGTGCCATAGTTAAATTTTCAAAATTCATTTT
>MDSV01136471.1_pt1 | contig 10642 bp, 12 predicted proteins | sample 810851 | NCBI WGS metagenome assembly MDSV01 (sample SAMN05326640, study PRJNA326480) | marine metagenome | isolation source: seawater | place: Atlantic Ocean: North East | collected 2012 | reverse complement strand
GGTTTTGGGTATCCAGCTTTTGCAGTTGATACTCATATTCATAGACTTGCACAAAGATGGGGATTAACAAGTGGAAAAAATGTGGTTCAAACTGAAAAAGATTTGAAAAGAATTTTTCCTAAAAAAATATGGTCTAAACTACACCTGCAAATAATTTTTTATGGAAGAGAATATTGCAAAGCCAGAGAATGTTATGGTTTGACTTGTAAAATATGCACCACTTGTTATCCTAATAGAAAAAATCAAATTAAGACAAATAAAGCATAAATGCAGATTATTAATTTATTTCCCTTAAGTATTATACGAGAAAAAATTTCTCTAAGTCAAAATATAAAAAATGAGATGATCGAAGAGATAAGATTAATGGTAAAAAATTCAAAAAATGAGAAATATAAAAGTAATAATAGTAGCTGGACTGGAGATACTCAAGGATTTGAAAACATTTATAGAAATGAAAAGTTTAAAGAATTATTTTTAGAAATTAAAAAAAAAATATCAAACTATTTAAGCCACTTAAAAATTGATGAAAAGTCTATTGAATTATATATTACAAGATCTTGGGCTACTGTATCTAATGGTAAAGAGAATATATCTAAACATAAACATCAACAATCTCACATTTCATTTGCTTATTATCTAAAAAAAAATGATGATGATTCTAATTTAGTTTTTTTTGCTGAACATTTTCAGAATGAGATTGTTCCAGGATTATTTACAAATTCGACAGTAAGAAGTAAAGGTATAATTAAAGAAAACACTATATTTAATACTCCTTCTATTGATATTAAAACTGAAGAAGATGATATATTAATTTTCCCCTCAAAAGCAGATCATGGAACTCAACCACATAAAATAAATAACGAAAGAATTTCAATATCAGCAGACATCATTTGTGTTGCAAAGAATAGTGAATTATTAGAAACCACAATGCCACCTTTAGATAAATGGGACAAAATATAGAATGAAAGTTTTGGGGGTGGGTAATGCTATTGTTGATGTTTTATGCAGGGTTGACGATGATTTTTTAGAAAAAAATTCACTGCAAAAAAGTACAATGAAGTTAATAGATGAAATAGAATTTAAAAAATTATTATCATTACTTAAAATTGAAGAAACAATATCAGGAGGATCAGTTGCTAATAGCATTGTTGGCTTGTCTCAATTAGGTAATGATGTTGGTTTCATTGGAAAAGTTAATGATGATGAGCTGGGACAAAAGTATGAGGATGGACTTAAAGAAGAAAATGTAAATTATTTGTACAATAAAAAAAAAGAGTCTTTACCAACAGGAACTTGCTTAATTTTAATTACACCAGACTCAGAAAGAACAATGTGCACATTTCTTGGGATTGCTGGTAAAATTAACGATACCGATATAGATTTAGACGTGGTTAAAAAAAGTCAAATTACTTTCTTAGAAGGCTATTTATGGGATGAAGGTGAGCCTCAATCAGCTTTTCAAAAAGCAATTAATCATGCAAATGAAATTGCAATGTCCTTATCAGATTTATTTTGTGTAGAAAGACATAAAAAAAATTTTATAGATTTAGTGAAAAATAAAATTGATATAATATTTAGCAACGAGCAAGAAATTTTATCTTTAATTGATAGTAAATCATTTGATGAAGCAGTTTTATTTTCTAAAGAAATAAATAAAAAAATTATTATTACTAGAGGAGAAAAGGGCTCAGTTTCTATTTCCAATGGAAAAGTTGTGGAGTACTCTGCTCATAAAGATTTAAAAATAATAGATTTAACAGGTGCAGGAGATTTATTTGCTGCTGGCTATTTGCATGGATATATAGATAAGCTGCCATTAATTGATTGTTTAATTAGAGGAACTGAACTATCTTCAAAGATAATTCAACAGGTTGGAGCTAGAATTAAGTAAAAATTTGCAGGAAAATATTATGTCTGAAAAAGAAAAAATATTAAAACTTTTTCCACAACCTTTATTTAAATATCAAGTTGAAGACTACGAAGTTAAAAATAAAAAATTACTAGATTATATTTATAAACTTTATGAAAAGGATAATTTAGGAGTTCAAAAATCAAATATAAATGGATGGCACTCTAAGTCATTTGATTTACAGGATAAAAAAAATATCCCAAGCGAATTTTATGCGAATATAAATCCATTTATAATTAATGTTTTTAAAAACTATGGGTGGGTTTATGATCCTGCAAAAGTTGTGTGTAGCTCAATGTGGGCAATCATAAATAAAAAAGGTAATTTTAATATTGAACACACTCACCCAAACAATTATTTGAGTGCAGCATATTATGTGAAAGCTCCAGAAAATTGTGGAAATTTTAATGCAACCAACCCAAATATTTTAAATAGACATATACGCGCTAAATCAAATCAACCTAATGAACTAAATTCCATCTCTGCAAGTATAAAGGTTAATGAAGGAGATTTATTAATTTTTCCAGCATATTTACCTCATTCAGTTGAAGAAAATAAATCAGATGAGGATAGAGTTATAATAAGCTTTAATTTAGATATTTTAAAATAGTTTATTTATTTAAATAGTAACCATTTTTATCACTTAAAATAAAATTTTCTTTATGCAAATTATTAAGTATTTTTTTTCTTAAACGATGAATGTGTGTTTCAACAGTATGAGATTCTAAGTTAGATTTATATTTCCAAACTTCTGACTGAAGTTTTATAGGTTTTACAGAACAGTTAGAATTATTTAGAAACATAATTAAATTAATTTCTTTTTCTGTCAAACTTACAGAATAAGGTTTTAACATTAATTCTCTTGAGTTTAAATTAACTTCATAATTTCCAATAAAAATACTTGATTTTTCTTTAGTTTGGAGCTTTAAAATTTCAATATTAATTTTCTCTATTAATTTTGAAACTTTAATAGGAAAGTCTAATTTTAAGTGATTATTATTTTGTAATAGTTTTGTATCTGTCAAAATCAAGAAATTAGTTAAATTTTCTCTCTTTAAATCTTTTTTATCAGCAATATAAATAACTTTAAGATTGAGGCTTAACTCTAATTCTTTTAAAATTTTAAATAATATGGGAATACAGCAAACTGCTAAATTACATTTAATCATAAAATAATAATATGATAATTTTGTTAAAAAATAAACATACACTTAAATATGATGATTTTTATTTTAAATGTTCAATTGGGAAAAATGGAACTACTTCTGATAAATTAGAAGGAGACAAAAAAACTCCAAAAGGTCTTTATTCCATTGAAAATTTGTATTACAGAAATGATCGATTAATCAAACCATCTACAAAATTAAAATGTATTGTTATAAAAAAAAATATGGGATGGTGTGATGATATTAGGAGTTCAAAAAATTATAATAAATTAATCAAAGTTAAAAAAAAAATAAAATATGAAAAACTTTATAGAAATGATCACAAATATGACCTTGTCATACCAATTAAATATAATTTTAGAAAAAGAGTAATTGGAAAAGGAAGTTGTATATTTTTACATATAACAAATAATTTAAAACCAACCGCAGGGTGCATTGCGCTAAAAAAAAAAGATTTTATAGTTTTGCTTAAGTTAATTAATTCAAAAACAAAAATATTAATAAACTAATCTCTTAAACCAAAGATACTTGTACCAATTCTTAAATGAGTTGCAGAGTGATTTATTGCTTCAAGATAATCTCCCGACATACCCATACTTAATTTTTTTAAGTCAAACTTATCATTTAAAAGTTTCATTTTTATAAAGTATTTTTCAGGATTATTTGAGAAAGGAGGAATGCACATTAAACCAATTATATCTAACTTAATTTTTTTACAATAAAAATAAAAATCTCTTAAATTTTGAATATTTATTCCAGATTTTTGATTTTCATCACCAATATTAACTTGAATAAAAATTTTAACTTTTTTATTTTGTTTAATCTCTTCTTCCGAAATTTTCTGAGCAAGTTTTTCATTGTCTAGAGAATGTATATAATCAAAAATTTCTATAGCACTTTTAACTTTATTCCTTTGAAGCTTACCAATTAAATGAAGTTTTATATTTTTATTTTTTTGCTTTTGAATTGACCACTTTTCAATGCATTCTTGAACTTTATTTTCTCCAAAATCCTGGTGTCCATATTCTATCAAAGGCAATATTTGGTCTAGTGGAAAAGTTTTGGAAACAGCAATAATCTTTGGAGTGGTATTAGAGTCTAGCTTATTTAGCTTGGAGTTAATTTCTTTTTTAATTATAATTAAATTCTGGATTGAAGAATGCATAAAATTTTAATAAAAAAATATTGTTTTATAAATAGTTTTGAACCAAATTTAATTAAATGCCAAGATAAAAATACCTCTATTATTTATAGAAATTATATTAAAAAAAATATTTTAAATGAAATATTGAAAATCAAAGCATTTTGTAGAAAAAATAATTATAAATTGTTTTTAGCTAATAATATAGAATTGGCCATGAAATTACGTCTTAACGGAGCATATATACCTTCTTTTAACAAAAATTTTAAACATTTGTCTTATTCTTTAAAAAAAGGATTTGTTTTGATTGGTTCAGCTCACAATTTCAAAGAAATAAAAATTAAAGAAAAACAAAAAGTTCAAAAAATTTTTCTATCATCAATTTTTAAAAAAAATAAAAACTATCTTGGAATTAACAAATTTAAAATTTATTCAAGAAATTTCAAAAATAAAATTATTGCTCTAGGTGGCATAAGTAATAACAATCTTAAAAAAATTAAATTGTTAAATGTCTATGGAATTGCTGGGATTAGTTTATTTAAAAAAAAGGCCCCTTAAAAAAAGGGGCCTTAAATATTTAAATTAAATTATGCTTTAATTAGAAAGCAAAACTTAACATTACTTCGTAACCTTCATCATCAGTACCTGAAACACCGTTTACAGCTGACATTTCGTTTTTATGTCCTGCAATAGTAATTCCACCCATAGTGTATGATACTGAAACACCATCAGACTCTTGGTCAGTAGCTGAACTACCTACGTCTACTGTGTGTTCGTTGTACGAGATTGATAGGTCATCGTTTACAGCGTATGAAATACCAAATGCTGTAGAATCATCTGAAGCTGATGCTGTTGGTGCATCATACTCAGAACTTTGGTAACCTATTGTAAAGTTTCCATATGCGTATGTAGCGTACATAGTTGATTCATCAACTTCTGTTCCACCAGTGATTTCAGTAGTACCCATTGCCATTCCAAGTGAAAGACCATCTACTGCTTCAGGTGTAATAGTTACACCGTAGTCAACATATGTGCTTTCATTTTTCTTAGCACCACCTGCATCACCTGGTATAAACGCAACAGTGAATACTGCACCTTGGTAGCTTTCAGATGTGTATGTAATCATGTCATTTTGAGAATAACCATTAATTACTACAGCAGTTGAAGCTGAATCTAAACCATCCCAAGCTTCTTCGTAAGCGTTAGGTGTTTTATCATCCATCATACTCATTGCTGAACTTCCACCGTGACCAGCGTACACAAAAGTACCCATACCATTAGTGTTTACTGTGATTGAGTGGTTATCAAGACCTTCTCCATCATCACCTTCATCACCATCAAACTGCACACTGTAAGTTACTTCATAACCATTATCTAGTTCTGTAGAACCAGAGAAAGTTACATGGTCATCATTTGAGAAAGTAGTTTTCCCAGATTTTGAACCATCAGTCATGTAAAGGTTTGCTTGACCTGAAACAGTCATTTCACCGGCACTTGCTGAAAAAGCAACAAGAGATCCAGCTAATGCTGAAAGACCAATTTTTTTTAAGTTGTTCATATTAAATACTCCTTTGTTTTTATTATTAATAATAAACATGCCAGTTTTACCATTTATTATTAATTTGAATGATTTTTTTAAATTATTTTAGATAATTTTAGATAATGTTGTATTTTTGCAACAAAAAAACCTTAAATTTACTCGATTTTTAGATAAAATTTAGTATTTATCCTGTATAAGGTTTTTTTTTATCTAAAATCAATAAAAATGAAGATAGCCTATTTAAAATTTTTAACACTGTTTTTCTCATTATTTTTTTTGATGGCTTGCAATAAAAGTATTTTCAAAAAAGTTGATGCTAGAAAAGTTTCACCTGACCCAAAAGAGAGAGTTAAAAAAAATCTTGAAGAAGGAAGGGGTTTTAGGCTCGACAATATAGGAAAAAATAGAGGTTCTGGTAACTTTGAATTTTCAAGCTCAAATGAATTATGGAGAGCTTCTCTAGATACAATTGATTTTATGCCCCTAACAACTGCCAATTATAGTGGAGGGATTATTGTTACTGATTGGTATTCTGAAGAACAAAAAATTGGTGAGTCAATTAAAATTACTATTCGTTTTTTAACTAATGAAATAAGAGCTGATGCTTTGGACATTAAAGTTTTTTATAAAAAATGTAACACTGCTCTAGATTGTGAAATTAATCAGAACGATGGGTTATTAAAAAATGAATTAAAAAAATCTATTCTAAAAAAAGCCGCTATCTATCAAAAACAAACTAAAGATAAAAATTTTAAACCTTATTTAGGAAATCTAGATTAACTAAGTGATTTCAGAAAGATATAATTTTAAAAAGACAGAAGAAAAGTGGCAGAGACTATGGGAAAAAAATAATTATTTCAGAGCAAAAATAGATAAGACTAAAAAAAAATTTTATTGTTTGGAAATGTTTCCATATCCATCGGGAAAAATTCACATGGGTCATGTTAGGAACTATACAATAGGTGATGTTCTTGCAAGATTTAAGCATTTACAGGGATATAATGTTTTGCATCCAATGGGATGGGATTCTTTTGGGATGCCGGCTGAAAACGCAGCTAGACAAAATAATTTAGATCCTAAAACATGGACTGAGTCAAATATTTCACATATGAAATCTCAGCTTAAAAGACTTGGTCTTTCTATAGATTGGGAGAGAGAAATATCTACATGCACACCAGAATATTACAGACATCAACAAGAGTTTTTTTTAGATTTGTATGACAAAGGTTTAGTTTATCGTAAAGAAGAATATGTAAATTGGGATCCTATAGATCAAACTGTATTAGCTAACGAGCAGGTTATTGATGGAAAAGGATGGAGATCAGGTGCAAATGTTGAACGTAAAAAATTAAATCAATGGTTTTTTAATATCACTAAGTTTTCTAATGAATTATTAGAAAATTTAGATCTGCTTGATGAATGGCCCAATAAAGTCAAGATTATGCAAAAAAATTGGATTGGAAAATCCTTTGGCTGTGAAATTAAATTTGCAGTAGAACCTTCAGATAAAATTAGTGAAATTAAGTGTTTCACTACAAGACCAGATACTCTATTTGGAATGTCCTTTTTAGCCCTTTCTGTTGATCATCCTATTTCTAAATTTTATAAAGATAAAAAAGATTTTATTGAGTTTAAAAAAGAATGTTCAAGGACTGGTACGACAGAAGAGTCGATAGCAAATGCAAAAAAGATAGGTTTTAAAACAGATTTAGTTGCAATTAATCCTTTGAATAATGAAAAAGTTCCAATTTATTTTGCAAACTTTGTTTTAATGGATTACGGGTTAGGAGCAGTTTTTGGTTGTCCTGCACACGATCAAAGAGATTTTGATTTTGCAAAAAAATATAATTTAAAAATAAAAGCAGTTGTAACACCTGAATTAAATAATAATAATTTTGAAACAATCAATGAAGCTTATACAGGACCTGGCTTTATATTTAATTCATCCTTTTTAAATGGCTTAAAATGTCCTGATGAATCAATTATTAAAACAATTGAATATTTAGAAGAAAAAGACTTAGGTGAAAAAAAAATTAATTTCAGGTTAAAAGATTGGGGTATTTCTAGGCAAAGATATTGGGGTTGTCCCATTCCAATAATATATGATGAAGGTAATAACCCAAAAAAAATTCCAAAGGAAATGCTTCCGGTAGAGCTTCCTAAAATTGATAAACTTGAACCAACTGGGAATCCACTTGACAAAGAAGCTAGTTGGAAAAAAGTAAAAATAAATGGCAAAGAATTTACCAGAGAAACAGATACGTTAGATACATTTGTAGACTCTTCTTGGTACTATTTACGATTTTGTTCTGCTAAAAAAGAAAACTATGGTTTTGATTTAGAAGAGATTAAATATTGGATGCCTGTTGACCAATACATTGGGGGCGTAGAACATGCAATTTTACATTTATTATATTCAAGATTTTTTATGCAAGCATTGTCGTATAATAATGATGAACTAAATATTAAGGAACCATTCAAGGGACTTTTTACTCAAGGAATGGTTTGTCACGAAACTTATAAAGACGCAGATAATAATTGGATTAGCCCAGATGAAATTACAACAGTAGAAGGAAAAAAATACCTTAAAAAAGATAAATCTAAAGAAATAATTACTGGTGCATCTGAGTCTATGTCAAAATCAAAAAGAAATACTATAGACCCTGGTATAATTATCGAAAATTTTGGAGCTGATTCTGTAAGATTATTTATTTTATCTGATAGTCCACCAGAAAAAGATGTTCAATGGTCTGATGACGGTATTGAAGCCGCACACAAATTTATTCAAAAATTATGGGTATTACATCAAAAAATTTGTATTGAGATTAATAAAAATCATCTTAAGGACAACAGTCAAAATTTAGAAAAATTTACAAGTAAATTTATAAAAAATATTACACACAATCTTAATAATTTTAATTACAATATTGTAATTGCCAACCTTCACGAATTACATACTTTTTTATCAAAAGAAATTAAGAATCCATATAAGAAAGAAACATTGCTAAAAAATTATAAAAAAATTTTAATTTGCATAACACCAATCATACCTCACTTAAGCAATGAAGCTTTAAATGATATAGACTCTAATCAAAATATTGAATGGCCGACTCATAATGATTTATTATTGGCTGAAGAAGAAACAATTTATGTTATTCAAATAAATGGAAAAAAAAGAGGATTGATTCAAACTGTACCAAATATTAATGAGGAAAATTTAATTAAATTAGTTTTAAAAGATAAAAATTTAAAAAAGTATATTGATAATAAAAAATTGAAGAAAAAAATTTTTATTCCAGGTAGATTAATTAATATTATATTATAATAAAATGTTTAAAAAAGTTTTTTCATTCGTAGCTATATTATTTCTTTTAACAAGTTGTGGCTATACACCAATTTTTTCGAACTTAGAAAAAAATAATATATTCATTGAAATTCAAAATGTTGAAGGTGACAGAACTATTAACAACTTGATAAAAAGCAGACTCTTGCAGTACCAAAAAAATATTAATGCAGAAAAAAAATATAAAATAGAAATATTGTCTGATTATAATAAATTAATTATCACAAAAGATGCTGCGGGTGTCATAACAAATTATAGATTAACTGCGGATGTATCTTTTAAAATAAATTATAATGACTCGTTAAAAACAATTATAATTAAAGAGAAATTTGACATAAAAAAAGGTGATAGTTTATTTGAAGAACAAAATTATGAAAATTTGATAAAACAGGATATCGCTAACTTAATTGTGCAGAAATTTATCTTTCAACTCTTGAGCATTAAGTGATAGTAAAATTTTTTGATTTAAAACATAACACTCTAAATCAAAATAAATTAATTTTATTCTATGGTGATAATGAAGGACTAAAGAATGAAGAAACTCTCAAAATAACAGAAAATCACAAAATAAATATATTAGAAGAAAAAGACATATTAGAAAATAAAGAGATTTTTTTTAATAATCTATATTCAGGTTCACTTTTTGAAAATGAAAAGTTTTTTGTTATTAAAAGATCAACAGATAAAATAGTTAAAATTATTGAGGAATTAAAACTAGAAAATATCAATGACACAATTATAATTATCAATTCTGGAGTTCTTGAAAAAAAATCAAAACTAAGATCCTTGTTTGAAAAAGACAAAAAATTTATCTGTGTTGCGTTTTATCCTGACACTGGAGCAACTTTATCAAAATTAGCCAATACATTTTTAAGAGAGAAAAAAATTATGATTTCACAGTCTGATATTAACTTAATTATCGATAAATGTGCTGGAGACAGAATTAGCCTGAGAAATGAATTAGAAAAAATTGATTTATACTCACATTTCAAAAAGAAAATCACTACTAAAGATATTGAAAAACTTACAAATTTGAGAGAAAATCATAGTATTTCTGAATTAATAGACAACTGTTTAGCAAAAAATAAAAAGAAAATTATTAAAATTTTAAACGAAAATAATTTTAGTAGTGAAGATTGTATTTTAATTACTAGAACTTTTTTAAATAAATCAAAAAAAATATTAAAACTTTTAACTGAGTTTAAAGTTAATAAAAATATAGAACTAACAATTTCTTCTGCAAAACCACCAATTTTTTGGAAAGATAAAGAGATTACAAAACAACAGATCCAAAAATGGACGCCTGAAAATATTAAAAAATTAATTTATAAATTAAGTGTAATTGAACTTCTTATTAAGAAAAACCTAGATAGTTCAATAAACATTATTACAGATTTTGTTCTAGATCAAGTTTCTACAAATTCTAATAATTAGATTTAATTATATCTATAATTTTATTTAGCTGATCTAGGTCTTTATACTCAAAAGAAATTTTTCCCTTATTCCTTTTATTGTTTTGTATATCAACATTTAGTCCAATTTT
>MDSV01194762.1_pt1 | contig 10644 bp, 9 predicted proteins | sample 810851 | NCBI WGS metagenome assembly MDSV01 (sample SAMN05326640, study PRJNA326480) | marine metagenome | isolation source: seawater | place: Atlantic Ocean: North East | collected 2012 | reverse complement strand
TGATTTTATATGAAAATTTTTTTATACTTTTTTTCTTTTTTTTTGGTTTTTTTTTATTTAAATCATTAATACTTATGCTACTTACTGGAACTTTATTAGCTACACTTTTTTCTTCATCGAAAGTTTTCGCTTTTTTTGCAAAAAATGCGGAATTTTTTGGTAATGAAATAATTTCAATATATGGGTGATTTAAGTCTAACTCTAACTCTGAAGCAATTCTTTTTGAAATTACTGAATTATTGAAAATTGGGTATGAAGCGTGATTACCTACAGTTGCTAAAATTGATTTTTTATTTATAATATTAGTAATTTTTACATTTGAGTTCTTTTTTAAATTTCTTTGAAATATCACCAGACTTCTTTGATCAAGTTTTTTTGAAACAATCTTATTTACGTAAAAATCTTCGTCATACACTAAAGTAAAACCCTTATTGGAGAAAATATTTTTTTCTATAATAATTTGATTGTTGTTCTTTGTGGTTGTTGTGCAATTAGAAATTAAAAATATCAGTAAAATATATAAAAGATTTTTATAAAGCATTTTTAAATTTATCTTTTAATGTACAAACCGCTAAGGCAAATCTTAAAGATCTATTCCATTGTAAAATTTTTTCATAGTTATTAAAAACTACATAAGCAGGCTCTAAATTATTTGAATCTGGAATGATGTCTTTATCAGGTGTTATAATTGCACTTAATAAGTTGTCTTTAATATTATAATCATTATTAACTAAATACTTTTTAATTTGTTTAAATTTCTTTTTATTTTTAATTTTTTTTGCAGATGTGTTTAATAACTCAATAGGTACATCATCAGAAAGTTTAACTTTTATATAACATGGTTGATTTATTTTCCAACCAATTTTATTTATATAATTTGCAGCTGACGCAAAAGAATCTTCTGTGTCTTTAAGCTCAATAATATTATTGTCATCGTAGTCAATAGCATACTTTTCTATAGTCGATGGCATAAATTGAAAGTATCCAAAAGCACCTGCCCAAGAACCATATAATATATCATGAGCAATTATATCCTTTTCTATTAATTGAAGTATTGTAATTAACTCATTGGTAAAAAATTGACTTCTTCTAGCATCAAAACTCAGAGTAGCTAAAGAGGAAAGAATATCCATTTTACCAACATAAGTTCCAAAATTAGTTTCAATTCCCATTAAAGAAAGTAGTAATTCTTTTTCAACTGAAAATTTTTTTTCTATTTCATTTATAAAAACTTTATTATCTTCGTATATTTTAAGACCTTTTTTTAACTTTTTATCAGATGATCTTTTAGAAATATAAGTAAATGTATCTTCATAAAATTCTGGTTGAAATCTATCATATTCAATTACTTTTGGTAAAAAGGATACATTCGACATAGCTAAATCAAAAGTCTCTTGTGAAATATTTTTTTTTAAAGCATAAATTTTAAAATCACTAAGCCATTGATCAAAATCAGTTTCATTTGAAAATACCTGGGTATTAAAAATAATCAAAATTATAAAAAAGTATGTTGTTTTAATCATTTTCATATAAGTCTTTTAAGTAAATAAATACAGCAATCCATATTATTATGAAACTAATCAATTTGGATAAAGAAAATTCTTCATTATAATAAAAAAAACCAAGTATAAACTGCAAAGTAGGAGTAATATAAAAAATCATACCAGTAGGACCAAGTCCGCATAGTTCAACCCCTCGTACATAGAGAAATAACGGTATAACCGTCATGGGGCCAGCTAAAATCAATATTAACATTAATGGTATGTTTGAAAATGAAAAATCATTTAACCCTTTTTGTGCTATCAAATAAAAACCCACTAAAGCAATTGGTAGTATAAATAAACTTTCAACTAAAAGTCCAATGTCTGTATCAACATTAATTTTTTTTCTTAATAGATTATAAAAAGCCCAACTTAAGGCTACAATTAAACCAACCCATGGTATCGAGTTAAAATTAGACATTAATAAAAAGATGATAGAAATCAAAACTAAAATTATTGAAAATATTCTTTGAATATTTAATTTTTCATTAAAAAAAATATATCCTAAAAAAACACTAAATATGGGCATTATAAAATAACCAAAACTTGCATCTATAATTTGCTCATTAGCTACAGCATAAATCCAAACAGCCCAATTTATAAATATAAGAAAACCTGAAAAAAAAAGTACAATTAATATTCTATAATTTTTAATTAAATCAAAAAAAATATTCCATTTATGCAAATAAAATGTTGATAAAATTAAAAAAAAAGAAGTCCAAACACATCTATGAATCACTACCTCTATATGACCTGCAAATGAAATATATTTAAAATAAATAACACCAATAAAACCCCACCAAAAAGAACCAAAAGCTGTTAATGCTATACCTTTGTTGAAGTCTTTATTTCTCATAAATAAATAGTTATTACCTTATAACTCACTAATTGATTAATTTGTCTATTTTATTGTTGAATTAAAAATTTATACTAATAAAACCTAGCTCACGGAGAGATGGCTGAGCGGTTGAAAGCACCGGTCTTGAAAACCGGCATGGGGGCAACTCCATCCTGGGTTCGAATCCCAGTCTCTCCGCCACTAATCCTTTTTATAAATAAAATTTTTGAACAACTGAGTAACCTTATTTTTTTCTATAATTATAGAAATTTTATGACCTTGTTGAAATTTATACAAATTATCATCATCTACATCTAAAAGTTCACTTAAGTTAATTAGTTCTGAATAATTAAGTTTATTAATATATTTTTTTGTAAAAGATCCCATTAGACTGTCCATTTCTTTAGTTCCTCTGTAATTGGACCTGTAAATAATCTTTTTTTTTAAATCGTCTATTTTATTGGTCATAAAATTAAATATATTCTATGTAACATGAAAAATAAAAATAATTATAACTATTTATTATCAGATCTGACCAAATTGAATGGTGTAGGTAGCAAAACAATGGAAATTTTAAAAAAAAAAAAGATTAATAATATTTTTGATTTACTATGGAGACTTCCCAAGTCTTATACAGATCGTAGTTTAGTCACTAAAATTGATCAAATACAAATTGGACAAATACAGACAATTAAGATAATTCCAAAAAAATATAATTTTCCTAGAATAAGAAACCTACCTAACAGAGTTAATTGTGAAGATGAAACGGGCAAAATTGATTGTATTTTTTTTAATAGTTATGAGGGTTATATAAGAAAAATATTACCTCTAAATGAAGAAATTACTATTAGTGGAAAAGTTAGCTATTATAAAAATAAATATCAAATAACTAATCCAACTTATATTTCAAAAGATAGTTCACTAATTCAAACTAAACATAATAAATACTCATTAACAGAGGGAATAACCGAAAAAAATTATAATAAGATCATTAATCAAATATTAAAAAACTTACCCGTTCTTGATGAATGGCATGATAAAAAAATTTTAGATTTTTTTGGAAATGAAAAATGGAATGACTCAATTATTAAGTTACATGATCCAAAAAATATTGCTAACTATAAATCAAACTTTTATAGAAGACTTGCTTATGACGAAATTTTATCATCATTTTTAGTAAATTCTCAAATTAGACAAAAAATAAAAAAAATCAAAAAAGCTTTGAAAAAATTTAACCACATATCTTCAAAAAAAATATTGTCTAAAGTAAATTTTGTCCTAACAAAAGATCAAACTAAATCTCTAGAAGAAATTAATAAAGATTTACTATCAAAAAGTAAAATGTTTAGGTTGTTACAGGGTGATGTGGGTAGTGGAAAAACTATTGTAGCTTTAATTTCTGCTGTAAATGTTATAGAAAGTGGATTTCAAGTTGCTCTAATGGCCCCTACGGAAATACTGGCAAAGCAACATTTCAATTTAGCAAAAAAATTATTTCCTCAGAACATAAATATACAACTCTTATCCAGTAAGAGTGAAAAAGTTATTAAAAAAAATATTATTGAAAATTTAAAAAATAATAAAATTAATATGGTATTTGGAACTCATGCAATTTTTCAGAAAAAAATTTTTTTTAACAAATTAGGATATATTATAATAGATGAACAACACAAATTTGGTGTAAATCAAAGAAAACAACTGTCTGATAAAGGTGGAAAAAATTGTGATGTATTATTAATGTCTGCAACACCAATACCTAGAACTCTGACAATGTCCATATATGGAGATATGGATGTTTCAATAATAAAAGAAAAACCAAATCATAGAAAAGAAGTTATAACTTACAGTAAACCTGAGACAAAAATTAATGAAGTAATTAAATTTGTTAAAAAAGAAATCAAAAATGATAACCAAGTTTTTTGGGTGTGTCCTCTAATTGATAAATCAAATAAAGTTGATAATGAGTCAACAATCATAAAATTTGATTATCTAAACAAATTATTTCCTGGAAAAGTTGGATTACTTCATGGAAAGGTTGATAATGAAAAAAAAGAAATAATTTTAAATAAATTTTTAAATAAAGATTTTTTAATACTTGTTTCAACAACAATTATTGAAGTTGGAATCGATTTTCCAAATGCAAACGTTATAATAATAGAAAATGCCAATAAATTTGGATTATCTCAACTACACCAGTTAAGAGGTCGAGTTGGTAGAGGATCTAAACAAGCAACATGTATATTAATGTTCAAATCTAATTTAAGTGAAAATGCAAAAAAACGTATAAATATCTTAAAAAAAACTAACGATGGTTTCGAAATTTCTGAGGAAGATATGAAATTAAGAGGATTTGGTGATTTGTTAGGATTTAAACAAAGTGGTATAAAAAATTTTAGACTAGCCGATCCAATTCATAATGAGGATCTATTTATTTTAGCTGAAAAAGAAATTAAAAATATGGAAAATAAAAATATTAATACAAATAGATATAAAGCTTTACTAAAATTATATGATCAAGCAGATATAATAAATGATATAGTTTAGCTATTAGAGTTTGAAGTTCCTGCTGAGACTATAAATCTCGAAGCTTCTTCAAAAGTCATGTCTAAAAATATAACTTCATCTTTAGGAAAAAGTAATAAAAAACCACTTGTAGGATTTGGGGTTGTTGGAACAAAAACATTAAGTAAATCTTGATTAGTTTTTTTTTTAATTTCTCCTTTATTTTCTTTAGTAGCAAATCCAACGGCCCAACTACCTTTTCTTGGGTATTCAACTAGTACAACACTTTTTTTATTTCCATCTTGTTTCGTGAAAGACTCTGTCATTTGACCAACTGCAGTATAAATAGTTCTTAGTATAGGTATACGTTTAAATAATCCGTCTATAATTTGTAAAAATTTTCTACCAAAAAAAGATAGAGATAAACCTCCTACTATTGTAATTAATACCACTGTCAAAATTATTTCTAATCCTATTATAGAGTATGGAAGATATGTATTTGGGTTTAGATAATCTGGTATTAAACCGGCAGATAAATCAATTAAAAATTTACTTAAAAAAAGAGTAAAACCTATTGGTATTAAAACAACAACACCAGTAAAAAAGTAGTTCCTTAAACGAAGAGCTATTGATTTTTTTTTGATTTTTGCCATTTAAATTTTTCTTTTAATTATACAATTTTATTGTTTAAATTAATATATCTAAGTAAAGTAGTATTTATCAAAATTTTATAAAAATGAATAGAAGAAAATTTCTTAATTATGTAGGATGTGGCTGTTGTAGTCTTATTGTTAACTCTTGTACTTCAGCACCAATTACTGAAAGAAAACAATTAAAAATTATCCCTGAAGCAAAATTAAATATGCAAGCTGCACAAATTTATGAGCAAATTAAAGAAAAGGAAAAAATGAGTGATGATAAAAAATCGCTTAATAAAATTAGAGAAATTGGAAAAAAAATGGAAGACTCTATAAGTGAATATTTTAGCCAAACTAATCAAATTGATCCTACAGCTAATTTTAATTGGGAATACATACTTATAGATAATGATAAAGTTAAAAATGCTTGGTGTATGCCTGGAGGAAAAATTGGGGTTTATACTGGCATGTTAGATGTAACTAAAAATGAAGATGGATTGGCAGCAGTAATGGGCCACGAAATTGCACACGCTGTTGCAAAACATTCAGTAGAAAGAGCTAGCAGATCTGTTTTGCTTAATACAAGTACTCAACTATTTGATATTTTAACAGGTGGAAAATTATCTCAAGTTAATAGAGTAACAGGGATGAATACAGTTGGACTTTTATCACAAATAGGAATTATGAACCCTTTTACACGAAAGCAAGAAACTGAAGCAGATTATTTAGGAATGATTTTTTCATCACTATCAGGTTATGACATAAGAGAAACAAAAAAATTATGGGAAAGAATGAAAGAGGCAAATAAAGGAAAAGAGCCACCAGAATTTATGAGTACTCATCCATCTTCAACAAATAGAATTAAAAATTTAACAGGTTGGGAAAATTCTGTAATATTAGATTTTCCACCAATCGAATTAAGCTAATATTTATTATCAAAATTTTTTTGGTGAGCCCTGATGGACTCGAACCATCGACCCATTCCTTAAAAGGGAATTGCTCTACCAACTGAGCTAAGGGCCCCAATAAAAAATATTAAGATTAATGATAAATTTTCTTATAATTTTAAAAAAAAGCTTTTGGTGAAGTCCTCTTTAAAATTTTTAAATTTCTTTACACTTAAAAATTTAAACAAAAAAAATATTTAAACTTAAATAATTTTTAATACCAAAAAATATTTTTTTATTCTAAAACTTTAAAAAATGCAAATAATAAAATTACAATTTACCCATGTATTTATCGTGAAATTGGTTAAATGTCCCCTTTTCGATGTTTTCTCTGATTGATCTCATTAATTCTTGATAAAAATTAATATTATGTAGAGTCAAAAGCATCGAGGCTAAAATCTCATTTGTATTGAATAAATGATTTAAATAGTTTTTTGAATATTTATTAAGAGCGAAATTAGTGCAATCTTTATCTAAAGGTTCATTATCAGAACTATATTTCTTATTTTTTATATTGATTCGACCATTCCACGTAAAAGCTAAACCAGTTCTGCCTGATCTAGTTGGTAAAACACAATCAAACATATCAATGCCTCTTTTTACTGCACCAATGATATCTGAAGGGGTACCAACACCCATCAAATATCTGGGTTTATCCACTGGCATATGTTCTTTGATATTATCAAGAACTTCAAACATTTCACTTTGAGTCTCTCCAACAGCTAAACCTCCAATTGCGTAGCCATCAAAGTTAATTTTAGTTAAAGCATTTAAAGACTTAATTCTTAAATCCTTAAATAGACCTCCCTGAACAATACCAAATAAAGCTTTTGTAGGGTTGGATCCAAAAGCTTTCTTGGATCTTTCAGCCCAATGTATCGATAAATCCATTGATTTATTAATTATATTATAGTCGTTAGTTTTTTTTGGACATTCATCCATAATCATAACTATGTCCGAATTTAAACCTTTTTGTATTTTAATACTTTCTTCTGGACTAAGAATAAATTTTTTACCATCTACATGGGAGTTAAATATTGCACCTTTTTTTCTATCAACTTTATTTAACTTTGATAAAGACATTACTTGAAAACCACCAGAATCTGTAAGTATAGGTAACTTACAATTCATAAACTTATGAAGACCTCCAGCGGAAATAATTCTATCTACACCTGGTCTAATCATTAGGTGATAAGTATTTGATAGAATAATCTCACTGCCTGTTTTTATTATATCATCTACAAAACATGCTTTTATAGTAGCTTGAGTACCAACAGGCATAAATGCTGGTGTATGAATATTGCCTCTACTAGTTTTAATTAATCCTGTTCTTGAAAATTTATCTTTATGAATAACGTTAAAAGAAAATTTTTTCAAAGTAACAAAATTTTTTTATAAAGATTTGAAGCTTATAATTTTATCAGGTTCTACAACTGATCCATTATTATTTTGATCACCTTTTTTTATGTTATCTACATATTCCATACCTTCAATAACTTTTCCAAAAACGGTGTACTGACGATCTAAAAAAGATGCCTCTTTAAAGCATATAAAAAATTGACTGTTAGCACTGTTAGGATCTGATGATCTAGCCATAGATATAGTCCCTCTTTCATGAGGTAAATTATTAAATTCTTGTTTTAAATCAGGCAAATCAGAACCTCCCATGCCAGCTCTTTTAATATCATAATTATTATTAGATGAATTCCCAAACTTCACGTCACCTGTTTGAGCCATAAATCCTTCAATTACTCTGTGAAAAACTACATTATCGTACTTACCCTCATCAGCTAATTGTTTAATTCTTTTTACATGATTAGGTGCCACTTCCGAAAAAAGTTCTATTTTAACATCTCCATCTTTCAATTTTAAAATCATTATGTTCTCCTCTGCTTTTACATTGTTGTTTAATATTAAGATAAAAAAAAATAAATTAAATATTATTTTATTCATATTTATCTTTTAAAGATCTAATAGTACTTTTGGTAGTAAATTTTTTAACATTTCCACCTAACTTGATAATCTCTTTAACAAATTTTGAAGAAATAATTTGATTTTCTACGTCTGACATTAGAAATATTGTTTCAATATTATTATTCAATTTTCTGTTCATTCCAGCTAATTGGAATTCATATTCGAAATCCGAAGCAGCTCTCAAACCTCTTAAAATTATATTAGACTTATATTTTTTACAAAGATCTGTGGTTAAAGTATCAAAAGAAATAATGTTAACTTTTGTTTTGTTAAGTTTCAAATCAAAAAAAAGTGCTTTTTTAACAATTTCAATTCGTTCATTTGATGAGAAAAGATAATTTTTACTATTTCCATCTGACACTGCAACAATAATTTTATCAAATAATTTTAATGCTTTCTTAATAACATCTATATGACCATAAGTAATTGGGTCAAATGTTCCAGGATAAATAGCAATTTTTTTCATTAGATTAAGTTATCATCTATTCTAATTGCAGAAACAACTTTTTCATCTCCTGACAATTTAATTATCCTAACACCTTGAGTATTTCTTCCTGCGGTTCTAATTTCTTTAACAGCCACTCTAATAACTCTACCTTTGTTTGTAGAAATTAAAATTTCATCTCCATCAAAAATAGGAAATGAAGAAGCTACATTTCCATTTCTTGGTGAGTTAATAATTCCTATTATTCCTTTTCCACCTCTATTTGTTACTCTATAATCATAATGAGAGGTTTTTTTACCATAACCATTTTCTGTAATCGAAAGAATGAATCTTTCTTTAGCTTTAAGTTCTGATTTTTCATCTTTATTAATCTTTCCATTTTTCTTTAGTTTATCTTGATCAACAATTGATAATGAAACTATTTCATCATTTGGTGTTAAATTTATACCTTTTATACCTTTTGAAGATCTTCCTTTAAATATTCTTAATTTTTGAGACTCGAACCTTATACATTTACCATTTTTTGTGCTTAGCATTATGTCCTGATTTTCTTTACAAATAATTACACCAATAATTTTATCATTAGAATCAAGTTTCATTGCAATTTTACCACCAGCATTAATTGAAGAAAAATCTTCTAAACTATTTTTTCTAATTTTTCCCTGAGCTGTAGCAAAAACGATCTGTAAATTTTTCCATTCAGATTTATCCTCAGGAAAAGGCATTATAGAAGTAATAGATTGGTGGTTTTTTAAAGGTAAAATATTGAATAAAGATTTACCTTTAGAAGTGGCTGATCCTTCAGGAATTTTCCAAGCTTTAACTTTATAGACCAATCCTTCAGATGAAAAAAATAATACTGACGTGTGAGTGTTAACTGAAAGAGTTTGTACTACAGAATCCTCATCTCTTGTAGTGATTCCAGATTTTCCTTTTCCGCCTCTTTTTTGTTGTTTTACGCTACTTAAGGCTCCTCTTTTAATATAGCCTTTAAGGGTGACAGTTATTATGACAGATTCTTTTTGTATTGTTTCTTCTATGTCATAATTCAGTATTGCATCTATAATTTTTGTCCTTCTAGGTAAGGAAAATTTTTCTTTTATAGTTTTTAATTCTTCAGAAATGACTCTTAATAACTCTTTTTTAGAATTTATAATTTTTTTATATTTATTTATTAGTTCAGATAGTTTTTTTATTTCAGCTTCAATTTCATTAATACCTAGAGCTGTTAGTTTTTGAAGTCTTAATTCTAAAATTGACATTACTTGTGTTTCGGTAAATAGATAATGACTCTTAGATTTTTTATTTTCAATTAATGATAAGAATTTTAACGATTTATTAATCTTCCATTTATTATTTAATAAGGATTTTTTTGCATCCTCTGGGGTTTTGGAAGATCTTATAATTTTTATTACCTTATCTAGATTTTCAACTGACACTGATAAACCTATTAATACATGAGCTCTATCTTCTGCTTTTTTAAGCTCAAATTTTGTTTTTTTTATTACAACATCTTCTCTAAAAGATAAAAAGTTAGTTAAGAAATCTTTTAAATTACAAGTTTTTGGTTTGCCATCAACAATAGCTAGTGTATTAAAACCAAAAGAACTTTCAATCGAAGTATTTTTATATAATTGTCTTTTAATAGTTTCAGGCTCAATACCGCTTCTAAGATCTATAGCAACTCTTATTCCTTCTCTATTAGATTCATCTCTTATATCTTTTATGCCCTCAATTTTTTTTTCTCTAACTAATTGAG
>MDSV01053458.1_pt1 | contig 10644 bp, 6 predicted proteins | sample 810851 | NCBI WGS metagenome assembly MDSV01 (sample SAMN05326640, study PRJNA326480) | marine metagenome | isolation source: seawater | place: Atlantic Ocean: North East | collected 2012 | reverse complement strand
CTGGTGGCAAGAGGGCCTGCACGGTCTGGCGATTGAGCTGGGCGATCGCCGCGGGATCAAGCGCGGACAGCTCGGCCTGCAGTCTTTCAACAGTCTCACCAAAGTAGTCCACGCCCATTGTTTCAGCACGGCCGGAAATGCCGCCCTGCGACACCGTCACATGCAACACCTCAATAGAATTGACCACCTCGGCGGCCGTGACAAACGGGGCCTTTAAACGCCACTCTTTGAGCTCCAGTTTCAGGTCCACCAGAGCCGCCTACGAGATAAGGTCCAACACCATCGCGTCAATCGCATTTTTGAGCGGATCGAAGCAGGGTAAACCCGTAGATTCGGTGATTTCTGTGCAGATCTTGTCAGATTGTGCCTTATTCATTCCCGCAGTATTGAGACTGATACCAGCGACTCTGGCGACAGGATTAGTGAGTCGGGCCGCCTCTTCGTAACGTCGAATAGCACTACTGATTACAGGGATCGGGTACGCCTCAAAGCCGTCAATGGCAGCGCGCTCTGGATCATGGCACAGCAACATCAGGTCAGGTTGGCTGCCATGCAAAAGACCAAGCGTCACTGCCGCATAGGCTGGATGAAACAACGACCCCTGACCCTCAATAATGTCCCAATGGTTTTCGCCGGCGTCGGGTGTCAGGTACTCGCAAACGCCTGGCACAAAGTCTGATACGACCGCGTCCACTGGAATGCCTGAGCCCGAGATCATAATGCCAGTCTGCCCGGTTGCTCGAAACGTGACGTCTACGCCCTGTTTGGCAAGCGCTTTGCATACCGCCAGCGCTGTATATTTTTTACCCACACAACAGTCGGTGCCAACGGTCAATAACCTCTTTCCTGTTCGCTTCCTACCCGTGGCAATTTGATGGATATCAGGGGCCACTCTGACATCAATCAGGGCCAATTGCTTTGCGTCGGCAATCGATTTCAACCGGCTTACCGCAGTCAGCCTCTGATGCAACCCACTTACGATAGACAGCCCGCTGGCGAGTGACATTCGAATCGATTCCATCCACTCAGGCGCGATCTCACCACCCAGCGGAGCCACTCCAATCAGGAGGCTTCTCGCGCCCGCTTCAAGGGCCGCAGCGGGACTGAGATCGGGAAGCCCAAGATCTATCTCACAGCCGGGGAGCCGGAACTGCCCTATGCAATGCTCCGGGCGCCACTCTAAAACGCCCATCGCTGTTTTAGCGTCCAAAGGATTATTGATGTCCCCAAGGAATAAAAGGTGGGGTGGATGAATATCTAGAACCATTTTTGGTTGCCTTGTTTGAAAGGACCCGAATGGCCCAAATTAAAGGAGCGTGCAGACAAGCTGCGGACTGTCAGCGAATTGATACTCATGCGGGCTGCTCCGCGAGCCGTCGAGAGATCCAATCTTCAAGCAATTCTTCAAGAATATTTAACGGCAGCGCGCCGTTTCTCAAAACGACATCATGGAATGCTCTAATGTCAAACTGCCTGCCCAATCTGGTCTTGGCTAATTGCCGCAAATCAAGGATTTTGTGCATGCCCAATGTGTACGCGGTGGCCTGGGACGGTAATACCAGATAGCGTTCAATAGCCTCAGCGGCCTTTTCTCTGTCCGTTGGTGAGTTGTCCATTAGATAGGTAATGGCCTCCTCACGACTCCAACGCCTTTCGTGAATTGCGGTATCCAGTACCAGACGACAGGCACGCCACAGCTCAAGTGACAGGCGGCCAAAATCGGTATAGAGGTCGGCGTACAATCCCAACTCTTTGGGCAGAAACTCTGCATAAAGCCCCCATCCTTCGGCATAGGCCACGTAGCTGCCCGCGCGGCGAAACCGGGGGATATTCTCCAATTCCTGTGCGATCGAGACCTGCATGTGATGCCCGGGAACCCCCTCGTGGTAGGCATAGGCTGGCAACGCATATTTGGGCATTGCTGACATATCGTAAGTGTTGACATAGAACACACCCGGACGAGATAGATCGGGAGCACCCGGTTGATAAAAGGCACTGCCGACACTGGCTTTTTCTCGAAAAGCCTCGACGGCCTTTACGACTAGCTCCGCCTCAGGAACGGTGCTGAAGATCTCGGGCAATCGGAGTCGCATTTCGCTGAGTAAGCGGTCAGCCTCGTCCATGTAGGCTTTTTTCCCCTCAGCCGTTTGCGGATAAAAGAACGTGGGCTCGGATTGCATGTAGGCGAAGAAATCCGATAGATCACCGTCGTAACCAGCTTGCTCTAGGATGGCTCTCATCTCCCCATGGATGCGCTCCACCTCTTGGAGACCCAGAAGATGAATCGCTTCTGCATCCATATTGGTCGTTGTAGTCTGACGAAGCGCATGACGATAAAACGCCTGACCTTGCGGTAACTTCCACGCTCCCCCCTCCACCTCGGCCCGACCTTGGAGAGCGGTCAGTACGTCGATCAACTTCCTATATGCCGGTCCCAATGAGTCGAGCAGCGCCTGCTGTGCTGTCACCTGCAGGTTTAGCTTCCTCTCTGAAGTAATATCTAGCGCATCCACCTTGCGTTTAAAGTCCGCAAACAGCGGGCTATCAGCCAGGACACTCCCTTCAAAAGGCTGCCCGGTAATAATTTTTCGTACGCTATCGATAGCGCGCTCATAGACGAATCTGGGCGCGATAATACCCATCCCCGCTCGCGTCTTCAGGCCATCTATCACTTGGTCAAATAGGTGCTCTACTCCGGTTAACCGCTTGATATAGTCATCTGCATCTTTAACAGTCTCAATCCGATGGAGACGAATCAGCACTGCGGCGACACCTGTGTGGATACCCGTCATATGGTTGATTGGATAACGATGAAAACGCCACTGGAACTCATCAATGGCGCCTTGCAACTCCTGCTGATACAAACGCAAATTCAGTTGATTGGCGTCACTCATCCGCTCCGGTGTGAGCGCTGTCAACTTGCGAAGATGTGCCTTGTCCAACCGGTGGCTTTCAAGCACGTAGGCGTCGCTATAGTCGTCCCACTTGTCCTGTTGATCACGAATCCCCTCAAACGCCTGGTCAATCGGGCTACGGGCCAGACGGGCTTGGTAAATACTTTCAAAAAGCGCTTCAGCCTTGGCATTTTGGTGCGGCTGGTGTCTCAGGACCCTCCCGGGCAATGCGGCGGTTAAGTTCCCATCCTGGACAACCCACTCCCCGTTGATGAGCAGGTGTTTCACCCCATCACTCTGCTGATGAGGGTCTAAAAAGGTAGCGTGGTCGGTGATTTCCTCATTGTCGAAAATCACCAGATCGGCGAAGTTACCGACCCCGATCACGCCCCGCTCTCGCAACCCCAAGCGAGTTGCCGGTTGCCCTGTCATTTTATGGACAGCTTGCTCGAGGCTCAGTAAACCCCGGGCACGAACATAGCGTGATAACACTCTGGGAAAAGACCCATAGGTTCTCGGGTGATAGAGCTTTTCCGGAGTCACCGCCAAGTCGCCATCCGAGCTAACCATGGTGTGGGGAGAAGCTAAAAAAGTTTCAATATCGACATCGTCCATACTGTGATAAATCGCCACGAAACGACCGCGAAACTGGAGATCGATCAAAGCTTCAACCGCAGCATCCAGTGTTTCGGGCAAGCTGTAATCGCGAAGGTAGTCTCCCAGTGTGCGGCCGACATAACCCTCGAGGTACGGTAGCTGTGCGAACTGGATACTGTCGAAATCTTTGCCCGCTTGCTGGGGGAAGATCGTTTTCATCTCTGCGGCAATCTTCTCTCGCTGCACAGAATCGACAATGCGAGCGCGGAACCCCTCTTGCCCCCCAGCCAGACTCCAGGCCGGGAAAAGCAGATCCGAGTAGGTCATAAAGGCCGCGTAGGGATAGATATCCGTGGTCATATCCACACCAGACGCACGAATACTGTTGATCAACTCGAGAGCATCGACGCTCTTGCCATGATTACTGATCCCAGTGGTTTTAATGTGGTTAATGTGAACAGGCAGGGAGGCCATCTCGCCAATCTCGGCGGTGTCACGAATGGAATCCAATAATTTAGATCCCTCGTCACGCATGTGCGTGACATAAATGCCGCCCCATTCCGCAGCCACTCTGGCAAGCGCCGCCACTTCGTCCACAGATGCGTAAGTGGCCGGCACATACTCCATCCCCGATGCCAGACCAAACGCTCCCTGATCCATAGCCTGTCTGACGAGCAATTCCATCTGCTGCAGCTCGTCGCCAGTGGGCTCCCGGTTGTCCAAACCCATCACCGCCTTTCGCGTCCAGTTAAACCCGGCAAAATAGGCGATGTTTGGCGCCATCCTCAGGCTGGCGGTGTATTCCTCGAGAGGCCAGGGCAAGTTATGGCTGTGGAGGCTATTAGCAATGGTGGTCACGCCTTGGCGCAGAAAGTTTTCAGCCTGCGGGTATTCGTGAATATTTGAAACGTGAGCGTGCATATCAATAAAGCCCGGGGCGACTATCAAGCCCGCTGCGTCTATGAGCACATCACCCTGCTGTGCAGCGAGCCCATCACCTACTTGTGTGATGCGCTCGCCTACGATCCTGATGCTGCCTGGATAAGCATCAATCCCTGTGCCGTCAATAATGGTCGCATTTTGAATCAGCAAACCCGCATTTGCCGACTGAGTGCCTGAGAAAACCGTCGTCACTGCAAAACCAAGAGCGACGACCATTAAACGGGCGATCACTAACCATCGCGAAGTTTCCACACCCGGTACTCTGTAAGCTTGCCCAGTCATTGCCGTTCGTGCCTTTTGAGCTCTTCATCGATAAACCAGTCGATATGCTGCTCGAGCACCGGCAGCGTTAAGGTCCCGCTTGAGAGGACAGCAGAGTGAAACGCTCGCTGATCAAATTTCTCGCCCAGCGCGGTTTGAGCCGCCCGCCTGAGCGCCAATATCTTGTCGTATCCGAGTTTGTAGCTGAGTGCCTGGGCGGGAATATCGGCGGAATAGCGCAGAACTTCCGCCGCCACCTCGCCTTCATCGGCGATGGTGTTTTCCAGCATATAGCGGGAGGCCTTTTCCAGGCTCCAACCCATATGGTTCAGTCCGGTGTCGAGTACTAGCCGGACTGAGATGTAAGCGTTGGAAAGTAGCCAGCCGTAGTGATCATAGGGATCATCCAACATTCCCATTTCCTTAGCTAAAAAAGCTGCGTAATTGGCCCATCCCTCGGCAAAGGCGTTCATGCTGATAGCACGCCGATATACCGAGAGTTGCTGGTTTTCCTTCACTAAGGACAGATGAAAATGGTGCCCGGGAATCAGTTCGTGGTAGATCAGAAACCCTGCAGATATCAGTGAGCGGGTATCCAAATTCGAACCGTTGTAATAGTAATATCCTGTTTCTCCTGCAGAGCCACCACGATAGTAACCGTGTGTCATACCCTTCTCGACCGCTGGGCTGGCGCGCTTGACCCCGTAGGGCGTTTTCGGTTGTTGCGAAAAATATGCCGGCAACCGCGGTTCAATGCGCTCAACATAAGCGAGGTAACGCTGCTCTACCTCCTCAGGACTGTCAGCGAACAAGCGCTTTTCGGTACGAAGCTCACGGTGAAACTCCGCTGCAGTACCCGCGAACCCCAGCTGTTGGCGAACGGCCTGCATCTCCTGCTGAATGTCGGCCACTGCCCGCAAACCCATCTCGTGAATCTGGTCTGGCGTGAAGTTCAATGAGGTTTCGCGTCGTATCAAGTATCGGTAATACGCCTCACCTCCGGGGTATTGATAGAGACCCGCAGCCTCTGGCGCCTCGGCAATATATTCGTCGCTCAGCAATTCCAGCAAACGATCAATGGCAGGGTAAAGTGATTCCTGCAAGACTTGGGAAGTGACTCGATGAAGCCTCTGTGCTTGATCAGGGAGCACTCCCTCCAATCTATAAGGCGCAAAACGAGTTAGGTCAGGCAGATTGTCACGCAAACTCGAGTAAGTCCCCCGAATGCGAGGAATCGAGGCCTTGGGCAGCAATATACCTCGCTGCCGCTGTGCTTCGAGCTTGTTCGACAGTTCGTTGAGAAAACGACCACTATCGGTGAACAGTGCCAGATAGTGCTCCACACCACCCGAAACCGTCAAATCAATGGCTTTAAGGGCTCGTATCAGTTCGACACCCATCACATAACCGCCGTTATATGGGGTGATGTCAAAAAAGAGCCAGTGGTGCTGGGGCGCCTCGCTCAGCACTGTGAGATCTCGCTCTAGCAACGCGGCAGTCAGCGCATCTTCATGAGCTAGTGGCTGACGAACGATGTCGCGCAGCTCTTCAAGCAGTAATCCAGCCCGCTCTCCCGCCGCCTTGACACCGTCGTAACTACGGTCTGGCAGGCTCCGCTCAATCGTGCCTGCAGCATTCATTAGGAAATCGTCATTGCCTTCTGACAGCGCCAAATATTGCTCACTGAGATACAGCAGGCGCTGGTTGGGCGCCAGATCTGCTGAAGACCCGGAGCGGTATTCTGAACCCGCGTCGTGGTGATCTCCGCAAGCTGACAGCAGCGCAGCAGTGAACAGGGCACCCCCCGCCCACCTCAAGCAAAACGAGTGTGGCCTGTCAGCAATTCCTAACATTAGTCGTCACTTGTCCGGTTAGCTACTCGCTTAGAAGCTATAGCTTACTCTTACCGACAGCATTCTTGGACGAGAATAAGTATCCAGTGCGAATGCGCCCCCTGGGAATACTTGATCTTTTTCATCCAGCAGGTTGTCGGCACTCAGCACAACTTGCCACTTGTCGGTCATTGCACCGATGCGGAAGTTTAGGTAGGTCAGCGCATCGGTGGTCAGAACCGGCTGCGGTGGGAAGGTCCTCAAGTAAACAGAAAAACCGTCGGCATGAGACAGGTCCAGCCTGGCCATCCCGCCTACATTGCCGCTCCAGTTAAAGTCATAGGCGAGCGACGCAGATGCCGTAAAGTCAGGGGTATATTGGGACTTGTCGCCCTCGATAACATTGGATGGGGCCGCAAGGCCCACCTTGTCGTACTCTCGGCCCACATAACCCGCCGTCAGATTGAGCTTTAGACTATCCGTAATATTGACGCCGACCGCCAAATCAACGCCCGGACCTGATGCGGATTCAACATTGGTGGTTCTGGCGCGACCAGCTTCCACGATGGCGACCTGCACATCGTCGTAATCCATGTAGTAAACCGCGCCATCAACGAAAACACGTCCGTCCAAAAACTCTCCTCGACCGCCCACCTCGAAAAGAAGAGCTTCCTCTGGATCGAAGGCTGGGATGGAGGAGCCGAAACCATTGACGCCGCCACTTCTAAATCCCTGCGCAACGGTGGCGTAGAGAGAAGCGCTATCCGATAGCCTCCAGAGGAGGTTGAGTCGCGGCGTTAGCGCGTCAAAGGACTGGTCCGGAGGACTGATATCCATGGGTGTCGGTCCGCCTAACAGGAACCGCTCCGGTTCCTGATCCTCTTCAAAATAACGTAAGCCAACCGACGCCGTGAGGCGCTCAGAAAAATCATAGCTGAGCTCCCCAAACACCGCGAGGGAGTCAGAATCCACTGGCGCTGTCCCTTGAGTAACTTGGGGAGGGAACGGGAACACGGCCGGGTAACTTAAGGTTTGTGTCTCCGACGTATCGGTGCTTCGGTAAAAGGCACCAATCGTGTAATTCCAGGATCGATCCCAATTGGAATTCATACGAACTTCTTGAGTGAATACCTCGGCTTTACGATCCGTGATGTCAAAAGAGCCATACAGCCCTGGCGGGAAGAAAGCATTCACAGTCTCGGTCAGGAAATTGACGTCCCGATCGAGGAAACTGGTGGAGCTGATGATGTTGGCACTTTCTGTTTCAAAATTGAGCACCAGGTTGACGAGATCCCACTCGTCGGCTGTGGGTGTCGCGAATGGAGTACTCGAGGCACGTTCATCGGTCGCCCCCCTGTTATCTACATTCAACAGGTCAAAGCCACTCTCGCTGAGTTCATGGTTGTTGTTGTCCTGCTCAAAGTCGTAGTGCATCCACATAAACGAGGCGTTAAATCGCTCGTTCGGCTGGTACAAGAGTTTTGCGCGCACAAAAGTTCTATCCGCTTCGTTAATATCGGATTCACCTGTTGCAGTGCTGTCGATCCACCCCGCAATATCCTCAGTAGACGCCACGACGCGTACGGCCAGTTTATCCTCGATAATAGGCAAATTAGCGACGCCGTTAAGCTCATAGCCGTTCCCACCGCCGTCGATACTGTTAAACCCAACACCCAACTCGCCACTGGTGTCCGTGAGATCGGGGGAGTTGGTGATGAATCTTACTGTTCCGCCGATAGACCCTGCGCCGTATAGCGTTCCCTGTGGGCCTCGAAGCACCTCAACGCGCTCAATGTCCAGCAGAGGAACATCCAGCGCCCGCTGCGTTGCGTCACTGTTTACACTGACTTCATCGAGATATCGTCCTACCGTCGGCGAGCCAAGGCCTACATCCGACGAAGCGCCGCGTATCTGCACACGATCCTGCCCCGGCTGATTATTGGTGATGGACAAACCGGGTATGGAATATTGCAAATCCTTTATGTCCAAGGCGCCCCGCGATTTGATCTCATCCTCACTAATCACTGATACCGCAAAGGGAATTTCCAGAATATTTTGTTCACGCTTTTGGGCGGTCACAAGGATCTCTTCCAACGCGGCGGATTCCTGAGCGAAGGCCTGACCGGTTACTATCAATGACAATGCACTGAGCGCCATGACCGGCAGTTTTCGATTGAGTGGTTGCGTTTCCATGGGTTACCCCTCGTATAAATTATGTAGAATTGCATCAGACCGCCGCGCGTGGCTGGATAATATATTATACGTCTTATTGCCAAGGCAAGCACAAGAACATACTGCGGGAGACGCACCACCATGGATGTGAACCAGAACGTTGGCGAAAGGCTGAAAGCCCTACGCAGCCGCTATGGCCTGTCACAAAGAAAACTCGCCGACAAGGCCGGCCTGACCCATGGCACCGTCTCGCACATAGAGCGGGACAAGATCAGCCCGTCAATCGGCACGCTGCGGCAGATATTGGACGCCATCCCAATGACCTTGTCTGATTTTTTTGCGGATCAAGGAGAGAGGGACACCGATTTTTTCTACACCAGGGAGGATCTGCTAGAAGTGGGCTCGGGAGGCGTTTCCCTGCTACAAATTGGGAAAAACCTGAACGGCCTGCCTCTGCAAATTCTTCTTGAGCGCTACCCCCCTGGAGCAGAAACGGCGAGCACCCCGTATCGTTGCCGCTCGGGTGAAGAAGGGGGATTCGTCATCGAAGGCGAAATAGAACTCACGATTGACGGGCACACGCGAGCGCTGAAGGCCAACGAGGGCTACCTGTTCCCGTCCCATCTGGCACACAAAATGCGAAACACGGGTCAGGTGGACTGCGTTATCGTTAGCGCGTGTACGCCCCCGGCGTAATCCGCCAGCAGGACACGCCTGTGCGAATTGCTTGCCAGACAGCCAGAGGCTAATATCCTATCCACTCTTGCCTCCCGGGTGTTCGCTGTGCTGTTCAGATATTTCTCCCTCATCATAATCGCGTTGCCCTCCTTCGCCCCAATTGCCGAACCGCTAACGGTAACCTCAGCACCTCTGGATTTACAGAGTGCGGGGGATCAACAAAAGCTGAGCTACTTACTCGGCGTGGAGATGTATGAGGAACGAACGCGACAAGGTTTCGTGCTAGACCCGGATATGGTAGCTCAAGCGATTCGTGATGAGCAGACTGGCGTGAGACCCAACCTGTCAAGCGATGAATACCTGCGCGTGTTAACGCTAAAGCGCGAGAAAATTGCCGAATTCGAGGCCGAATGGGAGGCACTGTCAGAGAAAAACCTCGAGGCAGGTGATGCCTTTATGAGATCAATGGCCCTTGAATCTGACGTTGTGGCCACAGAGAGTGGGCTGCTTTATAAGATTCTTCGCCCCGGCATCGGGGAGCGCCCCAACCCTGACGACATCGCCCGCATTCATTACCGAGGCACAATGCTAGATGGTGAGGAATTTGACAGTTCTCTCAAACGGGGACAGCCCGCCGAATTCCCCGTCGGCAAAGTCAAACCGGCGCTGAGAGAAATCTTGCTACTGATGCGCGAAGGCGCAAAGTGGGTGTTCTACTCTCCACCAAGTCTCGCCTATGGAAAAGAAGGTGGCGGGCCTATCGGACCGAATGAAACGCTTATCACCGAGGTCGAGCTACTTGAGATTCTGCAGTGAAATTTAGGACTCTTTTGATTGGCCTCATACTGCCGCTCACTCTCATGTGCCCAACGGCGGTCGCGGAATCAGCACAGTTAGAGGCGATTTCTGCGGCCATAGAGGATGTTTACCGGGACCTTGATCGGCGTGACGGGCCTGGTTGTGCGGTCGGATATGCCCGCCACGGAGAACTCATCTACGCACGCCAGTTTGGAATGGCCAACCTCGAGCACAATATTCCCATCAACCCCACTACTGTATTTCGTATCGGCTCAACGAGTAAACAGTTTGTGGCCGCCAGCGTCGCGTTGCTATCGCTACAGGGCAAGCTTGAACTGGATGCGGACATCCACACAGTGCTGCCGGATTTACCCAACTACGGCATGCCAGTAACGATTCGCCAAATGGTCAACCACAGCAGTGGCATCCCGGACTATATGCAGGTTGTGGAAGCGGTATACGGTGATCAG
>MDSV01149058.1_pt1 | contig 10645 bp, 9 predicted proteins | sample 810851 | NCBI WGS metagenome assembly MDSV01 (sample SAMN05326640, study PRJNA326480) | marine metagenome | isolation source: seawater | place: Atlantic Ocean: North East | collected 2012 | reverse complement strand
GTAGAATTTGATTTTGAGAAGTACACAAAAGATATAAATAAATCTATTGATATATTTAAGGCTCAATTTGATTACAATCCAAATTTTTTTTCATATCCTTTTGGTGAATATAGTTTAGAACAAAAAAAATTTATTTCATCAAAATTTAAATTTGCATTTGGACAACACTCGGGTGTCATTGATCTTAACAAAGATCCATATGAATTGCCAAGATTTCCTATAAATGAAAAGTATGGTGATCTCGAAAGGTTTGAATTTTTAATTAATCTATTTCCACTTCAATATAAAAAAATATATCCAGAAGATAAACTGATTGTCTACAATAATCCTCCAAAGATGATTATAGAGTTTTTTAGGGACCAAAAAAATTTAGATCAAGTAAATTGTTTTTCCGATGAGGGAGGGACTTGGGACAATTCAAAAATAGAGTTTGAGGAAAACGAACTTAAAATTTCATTCAGAGAAAAATTTAATTTTAGAAGAGGAAGGATTAATTGTTCATTAAATGATATAGATGGGTGGAGGTGGTTAGGAAACCAATTCTCTATAAATTTAAATTAGATTTTTTAATTTTTTTGTTGTCGGTAGAATTTTTACATCATCAAAGTCAGTCAATGAATTTTGCTCAATGATTTTTTTTAGTATTTTTGTGTATTCAATGCCAGTTTCTGCGTATTTATCTAAATGATTTACTAGTTTTAGACTGTTAAGTTTTCCATCATTATCTCTTTGAATTGCCCTTTCATTTCTAAATTCTTTATATCCTGAATGAGTGTTTAAATTTCTTTGATATGCTTTAACTGATGCCTTTAAAACTTTAAATTTTGCGATTTTATGTTTTGAGTCAACATCTGCTCCGGCTGGTTTAATACCTTCTCCTGACCAGGTCCATTGACCAAAGAGTGCGTTTCCCTCTCGGGCGAATCTAGATGTGCCCCACCCAGTTTCTTTCGCTGCTTGTGCGATTGCTAATGAAGCTGGTATTTCATCCATTCTTATTTTTAATGTTGAAAAATCATTACTTTTTACACCGTATTGTTTAAACTTTTCGGATAACCATTCCTTCTCTGAATTTGTATTATTATTTTTATTTAAAATTGTAAAAAGCTTTTTCCTATCTAAACGTATTTTAGTGTTTTCTTCAATTATTAAAGGAAGAACAATTTGTATAAATAAATTTTTTCTCTTTTTTGTATTTTCTATTTTTTTCATTTCTAAAGGTAAGTGATCAATAGAATTTCCGATATTTACTAACTTTGTTTCTTTTACTTTTTTAAGATCATACTTAGTATCCTCAAATAACTGTACAATCGTAGAAGCGCTCAATCTTGAGGTGTTTAAGTTATTATCATCAGAATTAAATACGTCTATATCGTCAAATACGTTTTCTAGACTAGTTACTTCACCAGATTTGTTTTTTTGTTGAAAAATATCTTTATTGTTAAGTGTTAGTTCAAAATTTTTTTTTGAAATGTTTGAAACTTCAATATTTGGTTTAAAGTTTTCATCCATAAAATTTGTTATCACTGGTAGACCAAAAAAAATCAAAATTAGTATTACACTAGACAAAGAAAACTTAGATAGGCTTTTGTAATCGTTTCTAAAAAAAATTTTTTTATTTTTATTTCTCTTATTATTAAATCTTATTGAATTTGGTTTTATGAAAATTGATTCGTTTCTAATTTTTTTATACATAAAATTAATAAATAGGATTATATTAAAATAAATTGTTTTTTTAAACTGCTAAAACTTCTTTCACTTCTGGAATATAATGTGTCAACAAATTTTGAACACCTTGTTTTAGCGTCATAGTTGAAGAAGGGCAACCTGAACAGCTTCCTTTTAACTCAACTTTAACTTTACCGTCAATAAACTCCTTAAACTTTATATCACCACCATCTTTAGCAACTGCAGGCCTTACTTTTGTTTCTAAAATATGAATAATTTGTTTTTCTATCTCATTGAAGTTTTCATCATTTACATTTTGACTTAATTTATCAATAATACATTTATTTCCATCAGCATAGTATTCATTTATGTATGATATAATTATATGTTGCATATCATCCCAATTGTTTTCATCAACCTTGTTAACTGACAAAAAATCCTCAGCAAGAAAGATGCTGGTTACGCCATTTATAGAGAGAATATTTCTTAACAATGTATTTTTCGTATCTTCTTTGTTAATTATTTCATGAGGACCATCATTAGATACTGCTCGTCCTGGAATGAATTTTAGTGAATTAGGATTAGGTGTTTTTTGAGTTTGTACAAACATTAGTGTTATATAGTATTTTATATCTCTTTTTAAATAGTTAAAAACCGATTATTTTTTTAATTTCTCTAACTTTATTTTCAGCTATATCATTTGCTTTTTCAGCTCCATTTAATAAGATTTTATCCAAATAATCAGGATTATTTAACAATTTAATTATTTCTTTTGCTATAGGAGAAATTTTATCAATTAATTGTTCTGAAAGATTATTTTTAAATTCAGAAAAATTTTTACCTCCAAACTCCTTCAAAGTTGTGTCAATATTTTGATTTTTTAAACTAGAATATATTCCAATTAAATTTGCTGCCTCAGGCCTATTTTTTAATTCCTCATTATTATTTGGAATTGGATTTGGATCAGTTTTAGCCTTTTTAATTTTATTAATTATTAAATCTTTACTATCTTTCAAGTTTATCCTGCTTAAATCTGATAAATCTGATTTACTCATTTTTTTTAAACCATCTTTTAAACTCATAATTCTAGAAAACTGTTTTTGTATTAAAGGTTCTGGTGGAACTAGGAAGCCATCTACGTTATAATCATTATTAAATTTCTGTGCAATATCGCGACAAAGTTCTAAGTGTTGCTTCTGATCATCTCCAACTGGTACATGTGTTGCATCATACAACATAATATCTGAAGCCATTAATATAGGATATATATATAGACCCACACTTGCTTTTTCTTTATCTTTGCCTGCTTTCTCCTTGAATTGTGTCATTCTATTAAGCCAGCCCATTCTTGCAATACAACTTAATATCCAAGAAACTTCTGAGTGTGCAGGAACTAGAGATTGGTTGAATAAAATACTTTTGCTTGGGTTAAGTCCACTTGCAATAAACGTCGCTGCAGTTTCTCTAATGTTATTTTTAAGCTCTTTTGGATCTTGTTTTAAAGTAATTGCATGTAAGTCAACAACGCAGTATATGCATTTGTTATCCTTTTCATTTTGCAATTCTACAAAATTTTTAATTGCTCCCAAATAATTTCCTAGGTGTAGATTTCCTGTTGGTTGGACCCCTGAAAAAATTTTTTTCTCCATAAAGTTAATATTTTATTTTAATATCTGATATTTTGAAAGCTTTAGTAGCGATAGATATAAAAATATACATTATAAATGTTATGATTACTAAAATAATAATACATAAAAATTTATAATTATTCCCATAAGTCAAGTATTCAGAAAAAAATTTAATTAAATATATAAATATACCCAAAGTGATAAAGTTAGAAAAAAGTATTTTTAAAATTGAAAAATGAAAATTACTTGAAAAGCTAAAATAGTTTTTATTAATGACAATAATCATTAAAATTATTCCATTTAACCAAGATGATATTGATGTTGCAATTGGTATAATTATAAAACCAATCCTATTGAAGAATATAATACTTATTAAAACGTTAACTATTACTGATATTACTGAAACTTTAAATGGTGTATTTGTATCATTTCTAGCAAACAAAAAAGTAGAAAATATCTTTATTAAAGAAAATGCAGGTAGCCCAAGGGAAAAATAGAATAATGCCTTAGCTGAATTTTTTACACTTTCAGTATCAAAAGATCCATACCCAAATAATGAAGAAGTTATTTCCTCTGATGCAACAATCAAAGCAAATGATGCTGGCAAGCTTAAAAATAAACTTAATTCCAAAGCCTTGTTTTGTATTTCAGAAATTTTTAATTTATTTTTTGTTTGAACATGTTTACTTAAATTTGGAAGTATAACTGTTCCTATTGCTATTCCTGCTATTGCAAGATTTATCTGATAAATTCTATCGGCATAATATAGATATGATACTGCACTTGCTTGAAATGAAGCAATAATTGTACCAATCAAAATATTAATTTGCGTTACTCCTGATGCAAATATACTTGGTAAAAGCTTTTTAAAAAATAATTTAATTTTATCATTAATTTTAATCTTAAAATTTAAATTTGGTAAATAAAATTTTTTTACAAAAAATATTAGAAATACAAACTGTATTATACCAGCAACTGATACTGTGTACGATAGATAATAAACTAACGTATCTCCAAATCTATTTGCAAAGATTAGACACAAAATTAATAAAACATTTAAAATTATTGGCGCAGCTGCAGCGGCTGCAAATTTATTATGAGAATTTAAAATTGCAGATAAAAAAGAAGCAAGTGAAATAAAAAGCAAAAATGGAAAAGTAAGCCTAGTTAAATTTATAGCTAATTGCATTTTTTCTTTATCATCACTAAATCCAGGAGCTATTATTTTAACAAATCCCGGCATAAAAATTTCAATAAAGATGGTAGTCATTAAAAGAAATAAAACTAATAAATTGAAAACTGAATTAGCAAACATTCTTGCCTTATCCTTGCCTTTGATAATTTCTCTAGAATAAGATGGAACAAAAGCAGCATTAAAAGTCCCTTCGGAAAACAACCTTCGAAATGTATTTGGTATCCTGAATGCCACAAAAAAAGCATCAGCTAATGGCCCAGAACCTAAATAAAGCGCAATAAAAAAATCCCTGACATAACCAAGAATTCTACTTATCAGAACAAAAAAACTAAATGTGCTAGTTGACTTAATTATGTTCATAAATCATATTAGTCTTAATTTAGATCTAATTGTATATTTAATTATCCAAAATGAAAAAAGTAAAAATAGAACATTATTCAGACAAAGAAGCTCTCGATTTTCACACAAACGAGAAATCGGGAAAAATTGAAATAAATTCTTCTAAGCCAATGACGACAAAAAGAGATTTAGCGCTTGCCTATTCTCCGGGTGTTGCGGCTCCTGTAAAAGCTATTGCTGAGAATCCTGACCTTGCATATGAATACACAACAAAAGGTAATTTGGTTGCGGTAATAAGTAATGGATCTGCGATCCTAGGTCTTGGTAATTTGGGGGCTGTTGCTTCTAAACCTGTAATGGAAGGAAAAGCAGTTTTATTTAAAAGATTTGCAGATATAGATTCTATAGATTTGGAAATAGATTCAAACGATACTAATGAAATTATAAATTCAATTAAAAATTTTGCGAAAAGTTTTGGGGGTATCAATTTAGAGGATATTGCTGCTCCAGACTGTTTTATCATTGAGGAAAAGCTGAAAGAAATTCTAGACATTCCTGTTTTTCATGATGACCAACACGGAACTGCAATTATTACAACTGCAGCATTGATTAATGCAGTAGATATAGCAAAAAAAAATTTAAAAAAAATTAAAATTGTTATTAATGGAGCTGGGGCTGCGGCAATGGCTTGTGCAAATTTATTTAAAAGTTCAGGAGTTCCCCAAAAAAATATTACAATGCTAGATAGAAAGGGAGTAATTTACAGAGGAAGAGACAATCTAAATCAATGGAAATCAGCTCATGCAGTTGAAACAAATAATAGGACTTTAACTGATGCAATAAATAATTCTGATGTTTTTTTAGGATTATCTGCGGCGGGGGCCCTCAAACCAGAGATGGTTAAAAAAATGGCAAAGAACCCTATAATCTTTGCATGTGCAAACCCAGATCCTGAAATAACACCAGAAAAAGTTGAGGAAGTTAGAAATGATGCAATCATAGCTACAGGAAGATCAGATTATCCTAATCAAGTAAATAACTTAATTGGTTTCCCTTATATATTTAGAGGAGCATTAGATGTAAGGGCAAAGACAATCAATGAGGAAATGAAAACTGCTGCAGCGGATGCTATTGCAAAGCTTGCAAGAGAAATTGTGCCTGAGGAGGTTGCTGCAGCTATGGGAGGCGAGACACCCTCTTATGGAAAAGAATACATTATACCTTCAACATTTGATCCAAGATTAATTAGCGTTATTCCAGTTGCAGTAGCAAAAGCTGCAATGTCAAGTGGAGTAGCAAGAAAAAATATTGAAAATTTTGATGTTTATTCTGAACAACTTAAACAAAGATTGGATCCGTCTGTAACTATAATGCAGGGCATAAACTCAAAAATTAAAAAAAATAAAAAAAGAGTTGTATTTGCAGATGGGGAAGATGAAAATACACTTAAAGCTGCTATAGCCTTTAAAAACAGTAATCTTGGAACACCTATCATTGTTGCAAAAGAAAAAGTTGTAAAAGACAGACTAAAAGAAATTGGATATGGTGAGAACTTTGACATAGAAATTGTGAATTCTACTAAAAAAGAAATGAGAGAAAAGTATGTAAATTTTTTATTTAAAAAATTGCAAAGAGAGGAAGGTTTGTTGGAGAGAGATTGCGATCGGTTGATAAGAAATGACAGGGTTATATGGGGTTCTTGTATGGTAGCATGTGGCGATGCTGATGCAATGGTGACTGGGAATACAAGAAGATATGCCCAGTCACTACAAAAAATTAAAAAAGTTGTTGACCCAAGACCTGGTGAAATAATGTTTGGTCTAAACATGGTTGTTAATAAGGGAAAAACTGTGTTCATTGGGGATACAAGTGTTCACGAATACCCAACATCAGAACAATTAGCTGAAATAGCGATTTCAGCTGCAAGAGTTGTAAGGCTCTTTGGTTTTGATCCAAAAATTGCTTTTCTTTCTCATTCAACCTTTGGCCAACCTTTAACTAGTAGAACAAAACACATTAGGGACGCTGTTGAAATTTTGAAAAATAAACAAGTTGATTTTAAATTTGACGGAGATATGCAACCAGATGTTGCTCTAAACAATGAATATGCAGATCTCTATCCGTTTTCAGAAATTGTTGGTAGAGCTAATATATTAATTATGCCGGGACAGCATAGTGCAACTATTTCTCACAAAATGATGAAATCTCTGGGAGGAGCCAAGGTGATCGGTCCTTTGTTGATTGGGTTAGGACAACCTATTGAAATTGCACCACTAAGATCATCGACCTCTGACATATTGAACTTAGCTTCGGTGGCTGCATATTCTGCAGGTGTAATAAATTATAAGAAACTTAATTAATTTTTAACTATTCTAAGATCTTCAACCAACAAAATACTTGAGATAACATCCTCCACATCAAGTATTTGTTTTGCTTCATTAATTACTTCTGCTCTTTCATCTTCACTTTGAGCAATACCATATATATAAATTTTTTTTTTATGTGTATCTATATTGTAATTAGAAGACTTGATTTTCTTAGAAGCTATCATTGCAGTACGTAATTGAGAGGTAATCAACAAATCTTTTGAATATTGTTGAAAATTAAATTTTTCTTTAATCTTAAGATCATTCTTCACAGACCTTGCACCTTTAATTTCCCATGCTAACTTTGTGATTTTTAATTTTTCTTCTGCTTTCTCAACTTTACCAGTAATAAAAATTCTACCATCAATGACTTTTGGTTTAACAGATAATAAATATTTTGCATTTATATTTACGATTTTTCCACTTAAATTTTTTTGCATTATATTATCGTCTATTTGTGTTCCTATTGTTCTAGGATCTGTTGCAATTGATACACCGGTACCCAGTACTCCAGATGAGGATACCCCAACACATCCATTTAAAATAATTAGTAATACAATAAAAAAGATTTTATATTTAATCATTTTTAATTTCTAAACAAAAACTATAAACAGTTTTTTTTTGAATTTTTTTTTCACCACAAATTAATTCAACCACATCTTTAACAGTTTTAGTTTTTAAAAGTTTTTTGATCTTTTTTTTATCTGATTCTTTTAATTCAATTAACTTTTTTTGGGTATTTTTATTCTCTGAAATTATGACTGTTACTTCACCTTTTTTAGATATGGTCAGATTATCTAAGTTATCTATGGAAGATCTTACATATTCTTCATGAAACTTTGTAATTTCTCTACAGATTAGTATTTCTCTTTGTTGGAAGTATAGTTTTAAATCATTAATTATTTTATAAAATTTTTTAGGAGAAATAAAAAATACAACGGTACATCCGTGATTTGAGGCTTTTTCTAAGGTTATATATAGATCTTTTTTCTTCTCAGGCAAAAAACCTAAAAATATATATCTATCTGAAAAACCACTGATTGATATGCCCGCACTAACTGACGAAGGTCCAGGAATAGGAAAAATATCGATTGAATTATTAATACATTCTTGAATAAGTAATCTTCCTGGATCTGATATTGCGGGTGTTCCAGCATCTGATATTAAACAGATAATTTTTTTTTGGGCGAGAGTTTGTATAATTTCTTCAACTTTTTCTCTCTCATTAAACTTATGATATGAAATAACCTGCTTTTTAATCTTGAAGTGATTTAAAAGCTTTTTTGAAACACGTGTATCTTCACACAAAATTAGATCACATTTTTTGAGTATTTCCAAAGCTCTTAATGTTATATCCCCAAGATTACCAATAGGTGTTGCAACACAATATAGCCCAGGTTTTAATTTATCTAAGAATTTATCATGATACATAACTTAAAATTATATTATTAATAAAAAAATGAAAACTTTATTTATAAAAATTTTATTTATAATTTTCATATGCTTACTTTCTTTGAACAAAGTATTTGCAGAAAATAAAATTAGAATTGGTCTTGTAGTACCTTTAAGTGGTGAATATTCAAATATTGGGGACTCCATTGTTAAATCAACAAGGCTTGCACTTAATAGAATTAATGATGAAAAATTTGAACTTGTGCCAGGAGATACTATGGCTAATCCAATTGATGCATTAAAAGCATCTAAAGCACTTTATGATCAAGGTATAAAAATTATAATAGGTCCAGTTTTTAACGAAAGTACAAAGTATCTTAATGAATTAAGCGATGTAACCTTCATATCATTTACAAATAAAATCTATGGAAATCCTCCTAATGTTATAAGTGCTGGTGTTAACGCAATTTCTCAGTTTCAAACAATTGATAAATTTAGGGATTTGAATGAAATACAAAGAACTATCATTTTAATCCCTAAAAGTGACTATCGAAAAGAAGTTGAACAGGCTATCAAAAATACAAAATTAAAATTAAAAGATAAATTTTTTTATGATACAGACCCTACATTACTTACTTCTCAAATTGAAAAAGTTACAAGATACCCTGAAAGAAAACAAAATTTACTTAATGAAATTGAAAAAATAGAAAACTCTTCGTTATTAAATAAAGAAAAAAAATTAGAGGAACTAAATAAAAAAGATACTTTGGGTGGTATAAACTTTGACTCAGTTATTATTGCTGATTTTGATGAAAGTTTGAAGAGCGTAGCTACATCTCTTTTATATACAGATGTTTCATCAAAAAGAATTTCTTACATTACTTTAAATCAATGGTTTGATAATTCACTTTTAAAAGAAACTTCACTTCAACCAATTTATTTTCCTTCAATTAATAAAGAAAACTTCGAAAAATTTAAGGTTGAGTATGATATTGCATACAAAAAAAAAGCTAATCAACTTTCTTTTTTAAGTTATGACCTTGTCGGTTTAGTTTACTTTTTAATTTATAGCAATAATTTTAACCAAGACAAAAAAATATTTTATGAAAAGAACAAATTCAAAGGGAAAATAGGTATTTTTGAGATTGATAAAAATACAATTACGCACCAATTAAATTTTTACAGTATCGATAACCAAAAATTTATAAAAATTTTCTAATTTTTTTAAAAGCATGGTATCTGTGGTCAATTTTATATTTTTTTTTTGGATACATCTCGCCAAAAGTTTTTCTTTTCCCTTTTGGTATAAAAATAGGATCATAACCAAAGCCTTTTAAACCCCTCTGCTCATTAGATATATATCCCTCAATTTTGCCGATTGAAAAAATGGGTTTCTTTTTAAGACCAAAGATTGTCAATGCACAAATAAACCTTGCTGAGATTATTTCTTTTCTCCAATTTTTTTTTTTTTTATCTAAAGCCTTAAATACTTTTTTAATTGCTAAATTAAAATCTCCTTTTGAACCTCCCCATCTTGCTGAATAAATGCCTGGTCTTTTATTTAATAAGTCAATTTCAAGTCCAGAGTCATCGGCTATACAAACCATATTGGTTTTAAGCGAAAAATTTTTTGCTTTAATTAGGGAATTTTCTTTAAACGATTTTCCATTTTCGATGGGGCTTTTTAATTTAAATTGGCTAGGGGTAAAAATTTTATACTTTTTTGGGATTAGATCTCTTATTTCTTTGATTTTACCCTTATTATTGGACCCTATAAGAATTTTGTTGATTTTTTTTTTAAGCATCTGGAAAAATTAATTTTACTTACCATATACACATTAATGGAAAAAGAAGAATCGGTAGAAAATAATTCAAAAGAAGATCAAAAGGAAACTGAAACTACAGAGTCGGAAAAGACTGAAAATACTAAAGACGCAGAAAAGACTGAAGATAAATTAACTCCTGAAGAAGAATTGCTTAACATCAAAGATAGGCTCGCAAGAACTTTTGCTGAAATGGAAAACCAAAGAAGAAGGTATGAAAAAGAAAAAGAAGAT
>MDSV01143605.1_pt1 | contig 10645 bp, 20 predicted proteins | sample 810851 | NCBI WGS metagenome assembly MDSV01 (sample SAMN05326640, study PRJNA326480) | marine metagenome | isolation source: seawater | place: Atlantic Ocean: North East | collected 2012 | reverse complement strand
TCTGATAAAGCTTATGCAAACATGAAGGCTGGTTTTCCAAAAAAGAAAAAGAAAAAAACCTTAATGAGTAAGTAATGAATAAGCCATTAGAAGTAAGCGATGATAGTACAATACAAATTCCCATAAGAAACCTTGTTTTCTTATTGGCTGTTTTTGCAACTGCTTTGTTTACATTTATGGAGATCCAAGAAAGATTAAATATCTTAGACAATACATTAATAATTCAACAAAAAGATATAAATCTTAATAATAACTTTAGGGTAAATTGGCCGTTGGGAAATCTAGGAAGTTTACCAGCAGACAGCGAACAATTTATTCGCATTGAATATATAGAAAAAGAATTAGAAAAAATTAAATCAAGCATTGATGAAATAGAAGATAACAATAACTAGATAAAAACGGAGGTTTATCATGGATATAATATTAGTAGGAAATAGGGACAACTAACTAACAGTTAGGATTGCCTAGATCACATAGGCTGATACTGATCAACATAATAAGTCTTATGTCAGTAATTAGCTACCAATATTTTATCAATGATGAGATCTCATTGTCCTCTTTTGATGTATGTGTTGCATCGAGTAAAAGAAGAGGGAAGAAAGCCTTTACCAATGAATTGGATGACGAAACATTTATGGAGGAAGCATGATAGAATTTGAAGATAGTAATAAGGTAATCACTTTTGCTAAGAGAGAGATCTTTGGATGTACAGAATGTGGATCTATAGATTTTCAAATTGAGTCTGAACAAACCTTTGATGAGCAGAGGATCTGTCAGATCATTTGTTCTAATACTTCTTGTAGAACAGTATACCCAATGGACTCAGGTAATGGTGGGAATAACTAATGCCTAAAACTCCTAACTCAATGTCCTTTGAGGAAGCGGAAGAGCTTGTTGCAAAAGCTAAACAAGTAGGCAGAAATAAACCTTGGAAGAAACAATCAGATCTAGCTTTATCAATGGACCTAACTATTGATCAATTAAAGGGTAGGTTAAAGTCAGCCAGACATATTATTAAGATGGAAAGGGATGAAACAGATCATCAGCATTATACAATCCCTGGTCTTGAAAAGATGCAAGACCATGAAGAGATGTCAGCTAAAGAAATTATTTCCTATGCCCATGATAATTGGAAAAAGAAAAAAGAAAAAGATGATCTACTTGAGCTAGTCCCTATAAAATTTTCTAAAGATTTAGTTACAGGAATATGCGTATGGGGTGATCCACATTTAGATGATGGTGGAGCAAATTGGGATGTACTTACATCCTTAATAGAAACCCTAAAAAAGTATGATCCAGACAGAGGATCTCCAGATCCAATTTATTCTGTGAACATTGGGGACAGCCACAATAATTGGATTTCGAGATTATCCAAATACTACATTGAACAAAAAATGACTAAATCGATGGTGTACAAGGTCATTGAATATTTGATTGAAGAGATTAATTTTATTCTATTAATCCGTGGTAACCATGATATGTGGAATCCAGATAACATTAACTACGATAAGATGGATTGGTTTTCACAAGCAACAGGGACACTTGCTGTAGATTGGAGAGTAAATGTAGATTTTCAATTTCCAAATGGTGTGTCAGTCAAAGGCGATTTCCGCCACGACTTCCACGGGGCTTCGATGTATTCACCGCTACATGGATTACAGAAACAAAACTTGTTTCAAACTAATGCAGATATATATGTTGCTGGACACAGACATAATTACGCATCAATGGAAATGCCATCAACTAATAAATCAAACCATGAGTCAGGATTTAAAAGCCCAGCTCACATGTTAAGAGTAAAAGGATTTAAAGATATAGATTCATATGCAGATCAGCATGGTTTTCCCAGACAAGATTATGGACATGCTGGACTGATTGTAATAGATCCATTTACAACTCAACAGAACAGAATAAAGATCTATAGCGATATAGATTATGGAGCAAATATTTTAAAGCTAATGAACGATGATTATAGAAAAAAAGGAGTAATCAAATGACTACATTAATGGGATCAGCCCAAAGAACAAGCAATAAGAAAAAGCCAAAGAGGTATGGATCTACGGCAAGTGCCGGAGCAGTATCTCTTCCTAGCGGTAGCAAGTCAAACTCACCAGCTCAAAGAATAGCTGATAGAGGTAAGACAAAAGGTGTTGTTAGAACATCTGCTTCTTCTAAAAAAAAGCAAAAGAAAAATAACTATTAATACCACTATTGATGATACATTTCTTACTGATTCCTTTGAATGTAAAAAAAATCATCAATTTTGCATCAATAGCACACCAATGTATGGGTAAGACAGGGATAGACTAAACCGCATAAAACCGGTATGTATTAGACTACGGTAGTCTACACAAGGAGTTCGATTCCCCTAGGGACTGCCATCTATTATTCAATAGATTCAATGACTTAGACCACACAACACCCAAATCATCAATGAAATCATCAATAATGAAAACCTAGGAAATTTCTATGTTTTCGTATTTTTTTAATTTATAAAAAAGTAAGAAAAATACTCCCCTCTTGACAGCAAGACATTAGATGTCTATATATGTACATGTAAGTTACATTTATACAGGAGGAAAAATGAGTTACCAAATATACCAAATAGATACTGAGTTTATGAAGTCTGATAGTTACATTGGCCATCCAATTAGAAACATTCAATTTAGAAATGGCATGGACCAAAAATTCATTGATGAAAATTTTAAAGCTGAATTTATTAGAATTTATAAAAATGTTGTTGATGTAGATCTTAGTTCTAAGGAATACGATCTTTGGGATCTTTACAGAATACTTAATGTGCATGAGCATGAAGTCTATGTTGCTGGATCCGGTGAATTAGAAGATAGGTATGAAGACATTCTTAGCAACTATGAAACTTCTGAAAAGCATCCGGATATGAAATTGTTCGCTAGTCTTAGCATAGGCGATATTGTTTACGATGAAGAAGAAAGTAAATGGTATATTCTGGGCAATGACTTTTTCGACATAACTGAAAAATTAACAGAGTATGTTGATGACCTAGTTAGCGGTAAACAAAAATTAAAAAGTCTTAGACCACTTTACTTTAGTAGAAATTCGGAGGTGATATAATGTCGGCTCCTTATAAAATTACTCAAAGCAAATCCAGGAAGGATAGAAGCTATGCTTCCTGGGCTGTAAGGTTTGATAGCAATAAATACAAAACACTAGCTGATGAGAATAGGCATAGTTATTTCAAGACAAAAAAAGATGCTGAAAAATTTGCAGAAAAAACTTACGAAGATCATTTGCTGGGCAGAGATATAAAGAAGGAACATGTTAAAGACTTTAGCAAAATGTATTCTTCCTTCCTTACCGAAGAGATTGAGCAGAAATACGGACAAGGTAATTATTCAGAAGAAGCTTATAACCGGTATTACTTTATATCTAATTTAGCCATAAGTGTTCCTGTTGAGATAGAGATGGATGACTTTAAAGGTCCTTTCGGAAACCTTCTTGTAAAGGATATTAGAGTTAGACATATAAAGGCTTTTTACTTGGCTTTAAAAAACCAAAGAGTAAATGATAAAAAAGGCAGAATTAATTATAAGAAGAGATCAAGAAAAACTATTGTTAATTATAACTCTTGCTTAAATCAATTCTTCAAATGGTGTGTTAATAATGAATTTATGAATACTAACCCATGTGCAAAAGGGCATATCAATGTGCCAACACTTTTTGCTGATGATAGTAAAAAATTTGATGCAACATTAATCTCTGAGGAAAATATTTTAGCCATCCAGGAAAATCTTTTTGAAGATACATTTACCCAGGTAGCATTTTTGATGGCTATTAAAACAGGCATGAGATCCGGTGAACAAATATCTTTACTATGGTCTGATATTGATTTTGATAACCAAATGATCAGCATTAATAAAAACCTTGCCGGTGAAGGAACAAAAGGCGATAGATTAAAAACTAAACATAATCTTAATACTCTTGGTAGATCCGTTCCTTTTGATAGTGAGTTAAAGCAGAAGCTATTAGAATGGAGAATGGAATCTAAATACTCTGAGGATAGTGATCATGTATTTGTTCGCCAGGGTAAAAGGTTTGAAGCAAATAACGGTAACTTGGCTACAGGATCTAAATATAATTATGTAGGTGTGGTAGCAACTAACGATACTTTTAAATACATCCTTGATAATGCATGTGCGAAAGCTGGTGTTGGAAGAATTACCTGGCACTATCTTAGACACTATGTAGCATCAAAGCTGGTCCTAAGTAGGGCAGACAGCAAGGATGATCTAAAGGCTATTTCTTTATTCCTTGGACATTCAGAAGTATCAACTACTGAAAGAGTTTATGCTCACTTTATTAAGATGAGAAACTCTAATGAGAAAATGCAAGAGCTGGCCAATGCTCTCTAAAACACAAAGGAACATATTGGACACTATGGACACTAAAAAAGAAGAAGATCTTTTTAGACAGATATTAAAAATACACGGTCTGTTAAAATGTAAAAGTGAAGACGAATATATCGAAGCTTTACAGTTTATCCTGGACCGTGGATTGTCCTATGACATTAATGATTATGTGTCTGATGTAACAAATGTCTATCTCAGGGCAAACAAAATCAAAATGCCAAAAGACATCCTCAATTAAAGAATTTTTTCCTCCAATTAAGCCCATAGATGTAATCTAAGTAATATCGAAATAGTAATCTTCATAAAACACATGATTTTGCTCTATGGGCCTTAAAATGGCTTAGAGCCAATGGCGACAGAATTTAACTAATTTCTATCCCTGTTAATGCTTTTCTTTCTTTCATTTGCGATTTTGAGAGAGGGTATTGTCCCATCCAAATAATTTCTGAGATCTTTTCATCATAATCTTTACTATTAAAAATTATATCCAGGGCTTCATCGGATGAGTAATGATCTACGACATCAAAAATCTGTTCTTGATCTTTATCCATCCAAATAATGCAATATGAGTACCAGGGTTTCTTCATAAATTTGGTCTGGAGATTCGGACTCTCTAGCTCTCCAGGTAACTATCATATAGGTAAAAATATAAAACCATGGTCCTAATCCTGTTTCTGCCTAACACCTTTATTCTTTAAATACTCTTTCCCTCCTGGAAGAGTTATAGGTTTGTCTTTTCTGTTATTTGCTCTTTGGCTCATCGCCATCTTTATCTGACTTCTTTTCATTTAATTTCCTTTTAATCTCATTCCAATTATCTACTCCCCAATTTCTAAAGATCTTTGCCTTCCTATTATGAGATTGTTTTCCCTTACTATTTTTTTCTTTGGCCATATTAAAACCGTAAACTCCCATCAGTTCATGTTTTGTGAAGTAGTTAAGTTCATACATTCAACTTGTTCATGTTTCTTGAATGGCTTTGGAGTTATTGCATTGAGTAAAACCAAAGCTAAAATTACAAATATTAATTGGATCTTTATCCAGGAAAAATTATTACTCTTATTCACTTCTAATTGCCCTCTCTAAAAACCTTTGGGCCATCCACAACATCTGCTTTTTTGACATCTTTGAGCTGTATTGTTTGCCCTGGACTACTACCGTTACTTTGTTTTCTGTTGGAATTATTAGCAACTCTAGTGAGGGCAACTCTGTTAAACCAATATTTTTTTCCATCTCTGAGGTATTCAATTTTGTCTTCTTTACACCATCTAAGTAACCTCTGATATTCCGGCCTTTCTTTAGAGCCAAAGAGAATTTCCGTAGCTTCATAAGTGTCAACAAGGTAGCTTGCTTTCTTGTCATCAGTCATCCTTAACCTCATTGAAAAATTGATTGGCCGATAAACATTTAAGATATGTATCTCCAACTTTCTCCTGGATCTGTGTACCGACTGTCCATCCTTTCTTGGATCCAAGCTTTAAAAAAAAGTTTAATGCCTGTTTGTCCTCTTCTGATGCATCATCCGGTAAGTTTATCCAGGAAGATATTTTTGGTCTTTGAGTACCAAGAGCTTCTTGGCCATCCCAATTTTTTTCTAGCGGTCTTAATACTGTTACTCTTGAATTTCCTAAGTGTGGTCCAGCCATTATTGTTTCTCCTTAAAGTATGTGTTTCGTTTTGCGTATTGTTCAAAAATCCTGTCATGGATCTTTTTGAATTTCTTTTCGAGATCTGCCAGGAGATCTTCATTGTCTTGTACAATTGCGTTCAATCCAAAATAGTTTGTTTCTTTCACAATTTTTTCTACTAATTCCATTTCTATTTTTTTTGCATCTTCTTCTTTTGCATCTTTAGGTAGTTTTTTGCCGTACCATTTTTCTTTACCTTCAACTTCTTCATCTTCTACATCTGAAAAATCCTTCATCCAAAGACTTAAACCTAGGCCAAACATTGCATAAGTTTTTACAAAGCATCTTTGATGACTATCTGTAACTTGGCGAGAAGACGGATTTATGATAGACTTACGCCCCCCACCTTTAGCCATTACCGCTAGTGATTGCTCTCTTTTATGTGGTCCTATTTTTACCCAGGTAACAACTTCTACAGATCCATCTGTATACATCCGATAGGGCAACATCTGTCTAGTCTCAGGATGAGGATATTCATTAATACCTCTTTCCATCTGAGGAAATTCTTTAACCATAATGTTATATGCATCTGCCCAGGATATATAATCCATATCCATAACTTCTTGCTTCGTATCATCAATTTTGACTGCAATTAAAGTTTCATAGATCTTCTTAAACTCTAACTTACATTCAACATTTCCGACTGCTAATTGTGTATCTGCCATTAATTACTCCTATAGCCCCATAGATCTTTTGCTTCTTGTAATACTTCCGGATTTTTATTGGACCAGGAAAGGTGTTCCCAATCAGGCTGAACAAAATTAGTTAACTCTTTTAGATCCTCTGCATTTTTCATTATGTATTGATGGATCCTTAGATCTGAAACAATCTGATCAAATGTAAATTCCAGGTTTTCTTTTTCCATTAGATAATCACCTTCATTCGGATGATATAATCTGTAGTCCCTGTCATTCGCACAAACTACTATTGGCTGTCTGCCTGTTTTAAAATAGTAAGCACTAACTTGACCGAGCCATGACGCATAAGGTTTAGTGGGGAGACTCCCTGTAGCCCATCCCTTTTTAGACTTAGGCATGTACCTTGGGGATCTGATCTTTAGCTCAATCAAGTTATTAAAATCAGGTTTAAAAAAATATGGTATCTCAATCCCATTAAGATCCATCTTAATATTGGTTTCACCTTCCCAAGTATTTAAACCTAATGCTTTAAATGCATGCTCTAAGCCCCTCATTGCATTATCTAATGTGGTGTCTAAAACTTCTCTGCATGCATGTGCTTTTTCATCATCATTCGGAGCATATTCATCGAATGTGTATTTTTCCATTTTTAATCTTTGTTCTTTTTCAATCTCAATTCTGTCGGTAGATCCATATGTATGTTTTAATTCTTGCTCTGGAAGTAACCTGGCATCACAAATACTTTGAATAGTTCTGCCCAGGCACATGGGAGCTGAATCATATGAATATTTATCAATAATTAATTTGGCATCTTTATGTTTTTTGGATCCTTTAGGAACATCACTTTTAAGGACATTCCATGCCTTATTTAATTGTGGCCGTATAACTGCTTTATCAAATACAGCCCAACTGAAATGCTTACTTTGTGGATTGGAGAAATGATCAAACCCAAATCTTTTTGCCCACTCCGGTCTCTTCTGAAATCCTTCCATACCAAATAATGTTCCAAAAAAAACATGTGATGTCTATAGCTAAAAACACCAAATGTCTGTAATTGATAACCTAATGTACTGTATGTGTGTATAAGTGTGTGGGTAAGATAAAAAAATGAAAAAAAGTTATAAAAAAAGGCAGATAAAAATCCACCTTTTCTTAAAAATTTACATCCTGGTTATTCTTCATAAAGTTTTATCATGTTCGCATTAGGATTCATTATGACAGATATAACCGGTGTGGCCCACTTTAATTGCAAGTTTGTCAGTTTTTTGTTTTTAGGAGTAAATGCATTTTTTATTCCCCATCCTGGATCTTCAATTGAATATGTATTAGGGGACTGCATATTCTTTTTTGGATTGGCATAAAGTATTCCGCAATACAATTCATCATCAATAGTTTTTACAATACTTAAATTCATAGGAGAATCCTTATGAACAACTTTATGATGTATTGGTAAGTTAGGAAAAAGCCAATAATGATAATCTTGAAATTGAAATTGTTCAAAATTTGTAAAGGGCTTGACTGTTAATCCATCAATAAAGAGAAGGGCATTAATATGACGATACCGATTATTGGCATTTGTGTAATGCATATGCATTTCAGAATGTAAATAGATCTGCGTTCCACCTTGCTCAAAAAACTCTACTTTACCTTCTTTCTGATGAAACTGTCCTATAACGGGGATCTTACCTTTAGTAACGGAGTCGGTAAATGTCTTGGCATCCGGACTTGCTTTCGATGTCATTAAAGTCATCGGCTCAATTGGTAGAAAATAATGCTTATTTAATGTATTAGCATATTGTTCTGCTTGCTCAACACTAACCGGTGATTGGCCTTTACGATGCCTGTATACTGTTTTTGGATTTATATCCAAACAGTCAGCCATCTGATCATCTGATATATTATTCTCTGTTAAAATCTCATCAAGTTTATTTCTTTTTAGAGGTACGATGTCTGATACATCGAAGTCTGCTGGTCCCATTTTTTAGTCTCCCTTATTTTATCCTTTACAGGACAAATGGATAGTATACATTAGACATCAGAAGTCAAAAGAAATATTCGATCAATCCCAAAAAAATTGTTGATAACTATCTAGGTACATCACATGCCTACAACTTGGAGTTAATATGTATTTATCGGATTGGCGAATTAAAAAAGGAAAAAAGAGACCACTAACATTTAAAGAGATGGCCACTAGGTTTGGTGTCTCTGATGGGACAATAGTAAGACGATGGACTGTTGATGCCTACAAAAAAGACTTTAGCTTTCCAGGACCGGAAGTAATTCTGCAAGTACAAGAATCCACATTGGGCGAAGTAACTGCCAGGGATTTTTATGATTGGTATGAGAATACTAAAACCGAAAAGAAGGCCGAGTCATTTCATGCCAAAAGAATGTAAATTTAAAGAATACGAAGCCTTTTTCTTAGTTTCCGAGCAACTGAAGTATTGGATGCATCAAGATGTAACGGTCCAGGAAGCAATGGAAGCTTTAGAGATAAAGCCAAACAGAATGTATGGCATTGGCTGGCATAAAGCAGATTGGTTTGATTTGGGTTTGGTAATGGTGAAGGAATGGAAATACAGATATGACGGCAAAGAATAATGCCCAGGAAAAAGATTGTATGTGTGGGCAAATGTTTTATCTGCGAAACAAAACATTACCAGCATCTATCAGGATGGGTAATCAATGGAGCTGGAAAACTCTTATGTTACGAGCTGGATTATGAAGGAAGAAAACTCCGAAAAGATTGCTTCGATAGAGCAATGGAATTTGCTGGAGAAAGAGATAGCGAACAAGAAGCACAAGAAAATAAATCTACATCACAAGAAATGGATGTCAGAAGGAGAGAGATGGAATTTGTTGGGGAAGGATTTCGAGCTGGATCTACCGGTCCTAACACTAGCAAATCTGCGAAGCAAAATAATAAAGGTCTGGAGGGATTTACAACGATGACAAAATATGATACTGAGACAGCTAATCTAAGACACCAAGACATAACTTCAGCAGAATTTCTTAGACAATTCCAACCAAAACCTATTAATAAAAAAGCAGATCTAAGTAAGCAAAGCTTAGACATGCTAAGATCTGCCACCAAGAATCTCAATGCTAATTATAAGATAGCTAGAGATAAGGGCATAAAGAATGGCTACTTGAATAGCCAAGTAGATAAGAAGCTATCTAAGGCTTCTAAAAACTTATCCAGGGATGGCTGGACCAAACTAGCATTAAAAGTATCACAAATGACTGATGAGGAGCTTCAAGCTTGGATAAAGCTCTAAACAGACGCATCAAAGATATAACTGATGAGGGTATAGACAAACTAGACCAATTGTTTGACGAAGCTAGTCGGACTGAAAGAGCATTGCCATCAGTAAGACATAAGAACAAGCTCACCTTTTGGCCAGACTATAAAACAGATTGGCAAGCTTACGGCTATGGTAAGAACAAGACACGATTACCAAAGCCAACACCTCAACAACTAGACCGCTATGATTTAGCCTGGCAGATCCTATTGCTTTATTGTACAGAGCCAGAGAGAAGGCTGATATGGTCTGTCAATATGACAGGAGCTTACCGTGATAGAGGACCTAATTGGTCCAAGATAGCTAACCAAATGCACTTAGATCCAAGGACTGTAAAGAGACGATATATGGATGCTTTATACAATCTATGGTATGTCAAACTACCTACAGCACAAAATGTGTTGCAAATGCATCGAAATAGGTCTACTAATTGATAACCTAAGACTATTTGTGTCTTAGCTTTTCATAACACGAATCACAACAACGCAGACACAGTAACTTTCTTCTCCTCCCTTCGGACAGGATGTAAGCTCAACTCTTACATGTCTTAGGCCTGTCCAGGAGAGAAGTATATAAGGATTTAATATGACATTCATTACAGAGAAACTACTTGATTACTTTCATAACCT
>MDSV01055516.1_pt1 | contig 10645 bp, 4 predicted proteins | sample 810851 | NCBI WGS metagenome assembly MDSV01 (sample SAMN05326640, study PRJNA326480) | marine metagenome | isolation source: seawater | place: Atlantic Ocean: North East | collected 2012 | reverse complement strand
CTCGAACGAGCGGACGCGCGTACCGCGTGCTGTACGAAGACGACGCGGGCGAGAGAGGGGACAATTACACGGATCCGGAGACGTTTTTGGCGCGGATGCGATTGAATCGCTCCGTCAAGACTCGCTCGTACGCGACGAGCGCGCTCGCGGCGTGGACCATCTCGCAGCAGTGCGCGGTGGTTGCCATTCAGAGTGGGTCGCACGCGGCCGTGGCGAGCGGACGGGTGGACGTGGGGACGGTGACGCGCGCGGAAATCGGCGCGTTGGCGGCGGGCTTGACGGCGTGGGCGTTGGGAGGCGTCGGACGGGGCGACGATGACGGTGGACGACGATGGACGATGGCGCGCGTGATTCGTCGATTGATGCGGTCGGTACGTTTGGGCGCGCTCACGATCGGTGGACTCGCGGCGTTGACGCCTCTGTGTCAGACGATGACGGCGGCGGTGAGCAGCGATACGGCGGCGACGTGCGCGACGCTCGCGCTCGCGCTCTACGCCATCACGTACGATTACGCCTTCATAAACCTCGAAACGAAACAATTGGCGAGTTCGTTTTCGCTCGGGGCGTCCATGTTCGCGTCCATGCTCATGGCGAGTCGTCTGGACGATTCCCGAGCGGTGTTTGCCGACGCGCTCCTCGCGCTCGAGTGTTACGTCCTCTCGCCGTTCGTCTGGCGCGCCATTCGCGAGATCTCCGTCCCGCTCCACCTCACCGTCGTCTTCACGCTTCACGTCATCGCCTTCATCATCGTCGCATCGCACGACGCGATGCTCGCGTGGGCGTACGCCGCGTTCGTCCTCCTCCTCGGCGTCGTCGTCCCCGCGCGGCTCGTGCGGCTCGCCGCGCGCGGCAAGCAACAGATCACCGGTCCGTGGGACGAGGCCTTACCGAAGCTGTACCTGTTTAAAAACACCGAACGCGCGAGCGGCGTGCCTCGATACAGGCACTGGGCCGCGAATAAGTGACGCTTCGGCCCGCGTCTCCGCGCTCCCTCGCGCGGGTGACGTGCACGTCCGGGCCCATAGATTGCATATTTAGACTATTTTAGAACCATCAAATATATGTATACACGTATTTATTATGTCTCCCTCGTTTTAGGGCAGTGACGTCGAGACGCTCTTCGCGTCCGTCGTCACGTCGCGTCTCGCGGGCGCGCGTCGCGAGGATGAGCGTGCACGACCGATTCCCGCACTCCACGTGCGAGCTGCAATCCGTGCGAGCGGTGCAGTTCGGCGTGTTGTCTCCCGATGAGATCGTGCGTGATGCGGCGCGAGGAATTTCCCGACGATCTCGCGGCGGACGAGCGCCTCCTCCTCCGCGCGATGCGCGCGACCGAAGACGCGCGAGGACCTCGGACTGACGAAACGAACGAATCGCGTTCGCTCCCGCGCAGCGTAAGATGTCGGTGTGCGCGATCGAGACGAGCGAGACGTACGACAAGGGACGCCCGAAGCGCGGCGGGTTGTCGGATCCGCGAATGGGGACGATGGATCGCGGTGCGGTGTGCGAGACGGACGGGTGCGACAGCGTGCAGACGCCGGGATACTTTGGACACCTCGAACTGGCGAAACCCGTGTATCATCACGGATTTATCAACGTGGTGTTGAAGATATTGCGGTCCGTCGGGTACTCGTCTTCGCAGTTGTTGTTGCACAAGGACGAGGATCCGAAGTTTGCGCAGTTGATGCGGATTAAAAACCCGAAGAATCGTTTGAAAAAGCTCACGGATGCGTGTAAGACGAAGACCGTGTGTCCGTACACGGGCACGGCTCAACCGCAGTATCGTTTGGAGGGGATGAAGATCACCGCCGAGTTTAAGCACCGGGACGAGGAACTCTTGCCGGAGGGGGGCGAGCGTAAGGTTGTCGTCACCGCGGAGCGCGCGTTGCAAATCTTGAAGGGTATTTCCGACGAGGATTGCCGCGTTTTGGGTCTCGATCCAGAGCACGCGCGTCCGGATTGGTTCATTTTGCAAGTGATGCCGGTGCCGCCGCCTCCGGTGCGCCCGTCAGTGTCCTTCGACGCGTCCACGCGTTCGGAGGATGATTTGACGGTGAAACTCATGGAAATCGTGCGAACGAACAAAAATTTAGAAAGACAGGAACAGAATGGTGCACCACAGCACGTCATTTTGGAGTTTACCGAATTGCTTCAGTATCACATCATGACTTTTATGGATAACACGGTGGCCGGCATGCCGCGCGCGTTGACGAGAAGCGGTAGAAGCATCAAATCCATTTCAGAGCGTCTCAAGGGTAAGGCTGGTCGCATCAGAGGTAACTTGATGGGTAAGCGCGTCGATTTCTCGGCGCGTACCGTCATTACGCCCGATCCGAACCTCATGTTGGATGAACTCGGAGTTCCGTGGTCCATCGCGCTCAACATGACGTATCCGGAGACGGTGACGCCTTACAACATAGAAAGACTTCAACAACTCGTTGACAACGGACCGCACCCACCGCCCGGTGAGACTGGCGCGCGCTACATCATTCGTGAGGATGGTCAGCGTCTCGATCTTCGATTCTTGAAAAAGTCGAGCGAGAAGCATCTCGAGTACGGGTACAAGGTCGAGCGACACATGGTGAACGGCGATGTCGTTCTCTTCAACCGTCAGCCGTCGTTGCACAAGATGTCCATCATGGGTCATCGCGTGCGAATCATGCCGTACTCGACTTTTCGATTGAATCTGTCCGTCACGCCGCCGTACAACGCCGATTTCGATGGCGACGAGATGAACATGCATCTCCCGCAGTCATACGAGACCAGGGCGGAAGTCAAAGAGTTGATGATGGTTCCGAAGATGATCGTGTCTCCGCAGGCGAACAAGCCGGTCATGGCCATCGTGCAAGATACGCTTTTGGGTTGCCGTTTGATTACCAAGCGCGACACGTTCATCACCAAGGACGTCTTCATGAACATCATCATGTGGCTCGAAGACTGGGACGGCAAGGTGCCGAAGCCGGCCATTCTCAAACCACAACCGCTGTGGACGGGTAAGCAGGTGTTCAGCATGATGCTTCCGAAGGTCAATCTCAAGAGAACGAGCGCGTGGGCGAAAGACGCTGACGACCACGACTTTAGCGTCGAGGACACGGCAGTGCGCATCGAGCAAGGAGAGTTGGTCACGGGTACGCTGTGTAAGAAAACCATGGGTAGCGGTGGCGGTGGTCTCATTCACGTCACGTGGGAAGAGTGGGGTCCCATCGCCGCTCGAGGTCTCATTTCTCAAACGCAGACGCTCGTCAACTACTGGTTGTTGCACCACGGTTTCACCGTCGGCATCGCCGATACGATTGCCGACGACGAAACCATGTTCTCCATTAACAACACCATCACAAAGGCGAAGACTGACGTGAAAGAGGTCATTAAGCTAGCTCAAAATAATGAACTCGAACTTCAGCCGGGTATGACGATGCAACAGTCGTTCGAACAAAAGGTGAACCAGATTTTGAACAAGGCACGTGATAACGCGGGTAACTCTGCGCAAAATTCACTCATGGACACCAACAACGTCAAGATGATGGTGACGGCCGGTTCGAAGGGCTCTTTCCTTAACATTTCGCAGATGATTGCGTGCGTCGGACAGCAAAACGTAGAAGGCAAACGTATTCCGTACGGGTTCAAAGGGAGAACTTTGCCGCACTTTAGCAAGGATGATTTCGGTCCAGAATCTCGTGGTTTCGTCGAAAACTCGTACCTGCGCGGTTTGACCCCGCAAGAGTTCTTCTTCCACGCCATGGGTGGCCGCGAAGGTTTGATCGATACCGCCGTTAAAACGTCCGAGACTGGTTACATTCAGAGACGTCTCGTCAAGGCGATGGAAGACGTCGTCGTCAAGTACGACGGCACCGTGCGTAACAGCGTCGGCGACGTCATTCAATTCTTGTACGGTGAGGACGGTATGGACGCGACGATGATCGAAAGTCAAAGCCTCGATACGTTGCGTCACGGCACGCACGAGTTTACCGACACCTTCCGCATTGACCCCGACGTTCCTGGTTTCAACAAGGGCTGGATGAGCGACGAACAGGCGAGCGAGCTCGCACACAGCGCCAAGGTTCGCGACGTTCTCGACGCCGAGTGGGAGCAGCTCGAGAAGGATCGCGTCGAGCTTCGCAAGATTTGTCCGACGGGTGACGCGCACGTGCACTTACCCGTCAACTTGAAGCGCATCTTGTGGAACGCTCAAAAGCAGTACGGTTACTTCAACAGCGACACAGACGAAGAGCTCAAGGTTACGCACATCATCGAGAGCGTCGCTGAACTCTTCCCGAAGTTGATCGTCGTGCCGGGTGCCGATCCGTTGTCGATCGAAGCTCAAAGAAACGGTACAACGCTCTTCTTCGCGCACGTCAGAGCCAATCTCGCCGCCAAGCGCGTGTTGAAGGAACACAAGCTCACACGAGCGGGCTTCGACTGGGTCATCGGGGAAGTTGAATCTCGATTCAAGATGGCGCTCGCGCCACCTGGCGACGGTATCGGTGTCGTCGCGGCGCAATCCATCGGAGAACCGGCGACGCAGATGACGCTGAACACGTTCCACTTCGCCGGTGTGTCCGCGAAGAACGTCACCCTCGGTGTGCCACGATTAAAAGAAATCATCAACATTGCGAAGCAAATCAAAACGCCATCGCTCACCATCGCTCTCAAGCCAGAGTTGGCCAGCGACAGAACGAGAGCCAAGGATTGTCAAGCTTCGCTCGAGTACACGACGTTACACAGCGTCGCCGCCGTCACGGAGGTTCACTACGACCCGGATCCCACGGACACCGTCATCGAAGAGGATCGCGAATTCGTTCGCGCATACTTTGAGATGCCGGACGAAGACGTCGATCCGAGCAGAATGTCTCCTTGGTTGCTTCGCATCGAGCTTAACCGTGAGATGATGGTCGACAAGAAGCTTTTGATGGCTGACGTCGCCGAACGAATCAACGAAGAGTTTGGCGGAGATTTGAGCTGCATCTTCAACGACGATAACTCTGAGAAGCTCGTGTTGAGAATTCGTCTGAAGAAGCCGGAAGGCGTCAAGTACGACGACGATACGACGGGTGACGAGGTCTTCTTGAAGCGCATTGAAACCAACATGCTCAGCAACCTCGCGTTGAGAGGTATTCCGGACATTAAGAAGGTTTTCATTCGCGAGGCGAAGATGAACGTCATCAACGAGGATACCGGTCGTTTCGAACGAAAGACCGAGTGGATGTTGGACACCGAAGGCGTCAACCTCCTCGAAGTCATGGCGCATCCGGATGTGGATTTCACGAGAACGACGTCCAACCACTTGATTGAGGTGATTCAAGTCTTGGGCATCGAAGCCGTCAGAAACGCGTTGTTGAAGGAATTGCGTGGCGTCATCGAATTCGACGGAAGCTACGTCAACTACAGACATCTCGCCATCTTAGTCGAGGTGATGACGTACAGAGGACACCTCATGAGTATCACACGTCACGGTATCAACAGAGTGGAAACCGGACCGCTCATGCGATGCTCGTTCGAGGAAACTGTGGACATTTTGATGGAGGCCGCCGCCTTCTCCGAAAAGGACAACATGACGGGCCCGAGCGAAAACATCATGCTCGGTCAATTCTGTCCGATCGGTACCGGTGAGTTCAAGTTACACTTGAACAAAGAGATGTTGCAAGATGCCGTCGAGTTGGAGCTCTTCGCAGGCGGTGCGACGACGCCGGGACGCGAGACGCCGGGATCGATGACGCCGGGTCACTACGGCGCCAAGTCGCCGAGTTTCTTGTTGTCACCGTCCGGAGGATTCGGCATGCATTCTCCGTTCGACACGAGCATGGCGTTCTCTCCGTACAATGCGGACGGTATGGGCTTCTCTCCGGGAGGAGCCGCGGGTTACTCGCCAACGAGCCCTGCCTACTCGCCGACGAGTCCGGCGTACTCGCCGACGAGTCCGGCGTATTCTCCGACGAGTCCGGCGTACTCGCCAACGAGTCCAGCGTACTCGCCAACGAGTCCGGCGTACTCGCCAACGAGTCCGGCGTACTCGCCAACGAGCCCAGCGTATTCTCCGACGAGTCCGGCGTATTCTCCGACGAGTCCGGCGTACTCGCCAACGAGTCCGGCGTATTCTCCGACGTCGCCCGCGTATTCTCCGACGAGTCCAGCGTATTCTCCGACGTCGCCCGCGTATTCTCCGACGTCGCCCGCGTACTCGCCAAAGGAAGAGGAGGGGGACGAGGAAGACGAGCAATAGTTGTAACGACACATTCGACTTTACCGCTAATCGTAGTCGTCGACGAAACTGTCTCCGTCGCGCGCGCGCGTTCGATCGAGAGATACGATAACGTAACGTAACGCGATATTCATACAAGTACAACAAACTACGACGACGACGACGACGACGCGCGCGCGCGCGAACAACTAGGAGGCGTTTCCCGCCTCTCTCTGCGCCATCAGTTCCTCGTGCGCCCGGTAATTTTTTTTGGCGACGTACCAAAACTCTTGCTCGTACCAGTGACTCTTCCTCCGCACGCGATACACGCACTCGCACCCCTCATGTTCGATGCACTGATAATAGGCGCTATTCCGTGAAAAATTAAACCCTCTCGACTTCCCGCCGAGAAGTTTCTTCGCGACCGCCATGCCCTCTCGTTTCGCCCACGCCTTGTCCACCACGCGCCAACACTCCTTCTCTCGCTTGCTCAGATCGTTCGGATCCCGCACGTACCCGTACGCGTCGAATTCCTCGAACGCATCTCGCTCTCCCGCACCGGGCCTCGCTCTCTCGCCCGCGTCCACGCCGTGCCCCGCCGACCCGACGCTTCCCGTGTCCGCTTCGGCGTCGTCGAGCTCCTCCGCGCGAGGCAGCGTCGCGTTCGTCCTCTTCGCGAGCGCGTCCATCAACCGGTCGATGTACGCGCGCTGCGCGTCGATCTTCTTCATCAAACGCGCCTCGAGAAGCTCGCTCTCGAGACGAACGGCGTCGACGTGGTCGCGCGCCGCGTCGTGCGACTCGACCGCTTTGCGATGGAACTCCGCCATCTCGGTGAGGTAGGTGTCCAGAAGGGGCACGAGCTCGTGTTGAACCAATCCACCCACGGTGCCGGGGCGCGCGGGACCCCGCTCGTTGCGTGCGGGCGTCGCGCGCGCGGACGGTCGACGCGGCATCGCGATCGAGCGGTGAGGTGTGTGGATTATTTGAAGTGAAAAAACGCGTCCCGAGCTCGAAGACGGGACGGGACGGGACGAGACGGGACGGGACGACTCTTCGCGCGAACGGACGTGCGGTGCAAATTACAAGAGGTTCATCGATCGTGTTCACAGTTTCGAGCGAATGCCGCCCTCCGATTCGGATCGCGGACGCGTCATCTCCTCGGGACGCACCCACGCGTCGAACTCGTCCGCCGTCAACAATCCGAGCGCCACGCCCGCTTCTTTGAGACTCGTGCCCTCGGCGTGCGCCTTTTTCGAAATCTTGGCCGCGTTATCGTACCCAATCTTCGGTAATAAACTCGTGACGAGCATGAGCGAACTGCGCATGAGCGCGTCGATGCGCTCGAGATCGGGTTCGACGCCGCGCACGCAATTTTTGGTGAAACTCATCGCCGAGTCGGAGAGCAACGCGATGCTGTTGAGATTGTTGTGCGCGATGAGCGGTTTCGCGACGTTGAGCTCGAAGTGGGAGAGCGACGCACCACCCACGGTGACGGCGAGATCGTTTCCGATCACCTGCGCGCACGCTTGCATGAGAGATTCGCACTGCGTGGGATTCACCTTGCCGGGCATGATGCTGCTCCCGGGTTCGTTTTCGGGTAATCGAAGCTCGCCGAGTCCGGCGCGCGGTCCCGAACCGAGGAGTCGTATGTCGTTCGCAATCTTCAACAGTGAGATGGCGATCGTTTTTAATAATCCAGACAGCGCGGATTGCGCGTCGTGCGCGGCGAGAGCTTCGAATTTATTCGGCGCGCTCACGAAGGGAAGACCCGTGATGGTGGAAATCTCCGCCGCCATGCTCTCGCCGAATCCCGGCGGTGAATTCAACCCAGTGCCCACGGCGGTGCCGCCGATGGCGAGTTCGAGCAAGTGAATCAACGCCCCTTTCGCGCGAACGAGTGAATTCTTCACCTGTTGCTCGTATCCGCTAAACTCCTGCGCGAGGGTGACGGGCACGGCGTCTTGCAGATGCGTGCGGCCGATTTTCACCACGCCTCCCCACGCTATAACCTTGGCGTGCAACGCCTCCTGTAACGTTCTCAACGCGGGAATCAACCGTTCCTGCACCTCGTGCGCGGTGGCGATGCTCATCGCCGTCGGAAACGTATCGTTACTCGATTGCGATTTATTCACGTGATCGTTTGGATGAATCGGCGACTTGGCGCCCACCTCGCCGCCGAGAAACCTCGAATTCGCCACGTTGGCGATCACCTCGTTCAGATTCATGTTCGTCTGCGTCCCGGATCCCGTCTGCCACACGACGAGTGGGAAATGATCGTCCAAACGTCCCTCGATCACCTCTCTCGCCGCCGCGCGAATCGCCTCGGCGAGTCGCGGCTCGAGTCGTCCCTCGCGTTCGTTCACCGTCGCCGCCGCGTACTTCACGATGGCCAACGATCGCACGATCGCCACCGGCATCTTCTCACCACCGATTTTAAAATTCTCCAAGCTCCGCTGCGTCTGCGCGCCCCACAGCCTGTCGCTGGGCACGCGAACCTCGCCCATGGTGTCCGACTCGACGCGCCAACCGCCGCCGCCGCCGCCGTCGCCGCGCCCCGAACCGAGCGACACCCCGTGCGCCACCAATCGACCGGACGACGCCGAGGACGACGGCTCCGCGAGTGGACGCATGAGTTCCACCAATCGATCGGCGAACGGCATCGTCAGATCGCGGTGAACCGCGCGCGCGCGCGAATGATTGTGATTTTTGAGGAAATCGCCGTCAACTGTATGTCCGGCGAATGCGTCGACGTGCGCGCGCACGCGAGCGTCTCTCGCGTCTTCGAGACGTCGATAACGACGATACAAAATTAGTAACGCGCGATACCGCCGAGTACACGCGCGTCGCACGACGCGAGACGACGTCACGCGACGATGTCTGTAGATTTCTCGAAATCCGCGACCGACCCTCGGCACCACTTGACGACTCGCGTCGATCCACGCCCACGCGAACGCGCGCGAGAGAAAGCAAAAACCGCAATCACGTCCGCGTCGACGATCGCGACGTTCACCGCCGTCTCGCGCGCGTTCGGACGCCGCGTCGGAACGTCATCTTCGGCATCGACGGCGGTCGCGTCTCGAACATTTCCATCGCCGCGTCGCCCGTCTCGCGACGTTCGCGCGATGAGCACCGCCGATCAAAAACGCGCGAAACAAAGTCACAAGACGATATGCACGCACGACGGCGCGTTTCACTGCGATGAGGCGTTGGGGTGTCACCTGTTGAGACGCACCGAGGTGTTCGCCGGCGCGGCGGTGGATCGGTCGCGAGACGCCGAGCGATGGGGCGCGGCGGACGTCGTCATCGACGTCGGGGCGGTGTACGACTGCGAGAAGATGTTGTTTGATCATCATCAGCGCGGATTTGAGGAGACGTTCGGACACGGGTTCGCGACGAAACTCTCGAGCGCGGGGTTGGTGTATAAACATTTCGGGGAAGAGATCGTGCGCAAAGCGCTTCGCGAGGCGGCGGGAGGCGTGGACGCGGACGAGCGAACGGTGCGGAAGATTTACTTGAAAATGTACGAGGAGTTCATCGAGGGCGTGGATGGGAACGATAACGGGGTGAACGTGTACGACACGGACGCGCCGGCAAAGTACAAGGACAATACGAACCTGCCCGCGAGAGTGAAACGCTTAAATCCGGCGTGGGACGAACCGTCTACGCCGGAGAGACAGATGGAACAGTTTGAAAAAGCCGTCGCGTTGACTGGAAGCGAATTCGACGACATGCTCGGGTATTACGCCGAGAAGTGGCTTCCGGCGAGGGCGCACGTCGAGCGCGCGTTGGACGAGGCGACGCGCGTGCACCCGAGCGGGGAGATTCTTCTCCTCGAGACGTTTTGTCCGTGGAAGGAGCACCTGTACGAACTCGAGGCCGAGCGAGAGATGAAGACGATTCCCAAGTTTGTGCTGTGGCGAGACGCCAAGGGGTACCGCGTGTCGACGATTCCTCTCAACGCGTCGAGTTTCGAGTTTCGTAAAGGGTTACCCGTCGCCTGGCGAGGCCTTCGCGACGCCGCGCTGAGCGAACTCTCAGGCATTCCCGGATGCGTCTTCATTCACGCCGCCGGGTTCATCGGAGGTAACGACACGTACGAGGGTGCGCTCGCCATGGCCGCCGCCGGTCTCGAGATGGAATAGTAGACGTTTTGTTTTCGCTTCTCACAGTACGAGTTTTCGCTTTACGCGCGACGTTCGCGTCACACGTCGCCATGCCCGCCAACATACCCGGCGCGCGTCGAGGCGTGCGCCCCCCTCGAGGCTCTCGAAAATCAAACGCGCGCGCTCGCGACGTCTCTCACCGCACCTCTCGCGCGCGCGGCGCGAAACAGGGCGACCCGCGCGGCGGCGGCGGTCTCGGCCCGGGACTCCTCGCCCTGATGGGCGCGGCCGTCGCCGCGCTCGCCGCCGTCATCCTTCGACAAAACGCCGCGTACGAGCGAGAGTGCGAGCGCGTGCGTCGCCG
>MDSV01179884.1_pt1 | contig 10646 bp, 10 predicted proteins | sample 810851 | NCBI WGS metagenome assembly MDSV01 (sample SAMN05326640, study PRJNA326480) | marine metagenome | isolation source: seawater | place: Atlantic Ocean: North East | collected 2012 | reverse complement strand
TGATTACATTAATCCAGCTTCTTTATAGTATTTAATAGCACCTGGATGTAATGGAGCTGATAAACCATCAGAAATCATGTTTTTCTTTTCCAAAGGTCCAAAAGCAGGATGTTGGTTTCTGAAAGAGTCAAAATTTTCAAAAACTGCTTTTGTTACTTGATAAACAAGATCTTCACTCACATCTGCACTTGTTACTACTGTAGCTTTAACTCCAAAAGTAGTTACATCTTTTTTTTGTTTAGTATAAGTACCTTTTGGAATAGTGGCAGCAGCATAATAAGGTGCTCCATCTATTAAACCCTGGACTTCTGCACCAGTAAGATTAATTGGCATTGCTTTTGCTTTACAAGTGGCCGCTTGTTCCATTGCACCATTTGGAAATCCAACAGAATAACCAAAAGCATCAATTTTTCCATCACATAAAGCTTTTACTTGTTCAGATGAGGTTAATTCTGTAACACCTTTGAAGTAACTATTATCAACGCCCATAGCCTGCATAAGAACTTCCATTGTTCCTCTTTGACCTGAGCCAGGGTTACCTATATTTACAGTTTTTCCTTCTAAACCAGAAAAATCTTTAACTTTTGCTTTTTTTCTTGCCCAAATTTGGAAAGGCTCATTATGAACAGAAAAAACAGCTCTTAAATTTTTATACTGTTTTCCTTTCCATTTGCTTGAACCATTATAAGCATGAAATTGCCAGTCAGATTGTGCTACACCGAATTGGAACTCGCCATCTTTAATTTGTCCAATATTGTAATTTGATCCACCTGTAGATGGAGCTGTACATCTGTAAGCTTTACCTTTCATGCCCTTTTTTCTTCCATGTTCAGCACTAATTGCAGATTTATGTAACATCTTACAAATAGCGTTACCTGTCTGAAAATAAACTCCAGTTGGTCCACCTGTTCCTATCGTAAAAAACTCTGCAGACTTTGCAACAGTATTAAAAGACAATAGAGCCGCAAAAAAAATTAGAGTGCTTGATAGGGTAGATATTATTTTTTTCATTTTCCCTCTCTTTAGTTAATTATAATAAATAATTGAAACAAAATTTATTTTAATTGTCCAGGGTTATTTATGCTGTTTCTGCCCAATCTTTTAGCTTTTTTGTTCCTTCTACAATTTTGGGAGCTAATTTTTTTATTATATCTTCAGTAATATTTGTATCTATATTTATTTTAGACATAAATTGTTTTCCATCAAAATCTGTATAACTTAAACGGCTAATCATTTTATCTTTGGAAAAACCAAAATCAGAACCAGGCAATAGTGCTACACCTTTTTTATTTAAAAGATCTGCACACATATCCGCTGAGTTTTTAAATTTTTTATTAATAAATTCAGGCATTAAATAAAAGCCACCCATTGGTTTATTCAAAATTATATTATTTGATTTTATATTATTATAAACATATTCACCAATATATTTTAAAATTTTTTTTGCTTTTTTTATATAATCGCTATGACTATTATTAAAAGCTGATATTGCTGCAAATTGTATTGGTGAACTTACTGCTGAAAAAGTTTCACTAGCTAAAACTTTTATAGAATGCTTTAATTGATTTAATTCATCTGGAATTACAAAATAACCAAGTCTCCAACCTCCAGCTCCACACCATTTACTTAATCCATTGCTTATAATAACTTTATCAGGACAATAATTTGATAATGATTCATAATTTTCATCAAAAGTTAATTCAGAATAAATTTCATCTGATAAAACAATTATATTATATTTTTTTACAATTTCTGCTATTTCCTTTATATTTTTGCATACTTGGCCAGAGGGATTGTTTGGAGAATTTAAAATTAATAAATAATTTTGTTGTTTATTTTTTAAAACAAGTTTTTTTAAACTTTCTGGAGTTGGGTACCAATTATTTTCAGCAATAGTTTCTAGCGAATGAAAATTGTTATATGCTATAATCGATTGAGGTTTATATGAAACCCAACTCGGAACAGGAAGTATTACTTCTCCATCAAAAGAAACTTGAAGTAAAAACATAAGTTCTTTTGACCCAGGACCTACAATTATCTGTTCAGCTGAAAAATTTTTATTTTTTTTTTTTGATTCGTATTTTGCAATAGCTTCTCTAAGGTCTTCCAGGCCTTGTATAGGTAAATAACTTTTTTGATGAGCATTTTTTTTTAATTCTTCTACAATTTCATCTGGTACTGGAAATGGTGATTGACCAAAACCAAATTTAATGATCTTTTTTCCTTTCTTTTCTAATTTATTTGAAATTTCATTTATCTTTAATGTTGCGGATAAATCTAAATTTTCAATTTTACTCTTAATCATTCTATTTTTAATTGCTTTAAATTCTTATATTCTTTTAAAACGTATGGATTGGCTAGTGCTTGAATATTTTTAATTTTATTTCCTTCGATAATATTTTTAACAGCTAATTCCACTATTTTACCATTCTTTGTTCTAGGAATATCAGTTACCTCTATAATTTTTGCAGGCACATGTCTTGGGGAAGCTTCTGATCTTATAGTTTTTTTTAGCCTTTGAATAAATAATTCATCTAATGAATATTTTTTGTCCATAACTACAAATAATATAATCCTAACATCATTATCCCAAGATTGACCTACAACTATTGCCTCTTTTACATTTTTAAATTTTTCGACCACTGAATAAATTTCTGCAGTTCCCAATCTAACTCCTCCTGGATTTAAAGTGGCATCTGATCTTCCGTAAATTATATATCCACCATTTTTCTTTCTTTCAGCATAATCTCCGTGATGCCATATATTTTTAAATTTACTAAAATAAGCATTTCTGTATTTTATATTATTTTTGTCATTCCAGAATAATTTTGGCATTGATGGAAAAGGTGATTTACAAACTAATTCTCCTTTTTTGTTTATTAATGATTTTCCTTTATCTGAAAAAACATCTGTATTCATCCCTAAGCCATTATTTTGAATTTGACCTCTATTAACAGGAGAATAAATATTTCCTAAAACAAAGCATGAAACTAAATCTGTGCCGCCAGCTATGGAAGCTAAATGAACATTTTTTTTAATATTTTTGTAAACATAATCAAATCCATCAGCAGAAAGTGGTGAGCCAGTTGAACAAATAGTTTTTAGATATTTTAAATTATATTTTGGTTTAATTTTAATATTTAATTTTCTCAATTGATCAATATACTTAGCACTTATTCCAAATAGTGTAATTTTTTCCCTATTTGCTATTTTAAATAATAAATCATCTCTTTTATACATCGGAAAACCATCGAATAGAACAATTGAAGCCTTAGATGCTAGAAAAGTTATAAGCCAATTCCACATCATCCAACCACAAGTAGTAAAATAAAAAACATTATCTCCTGGCTTAACCTCACAATGTAACTGATGTTCTTTTAAATGTTGTAATAAAACACCTCCAGCTCTATGGCAAATACATTTTGGCTTACCTGTAGTTCCACTTGAATATAGAATTGCCAGCTCATGATCAAAATCAAATTCTTTAAATTTAATTTCACCTTTTTTATATTTTCTAATTTGATTTAAGTTGATAATTTTAATTCCTTTTATTTTTTTATATTTTAAATATTTTTTACCGGGATAATTTGTAACTATTACTGTTTTTATAGATTTTATTTTTTTTAAAATAAATGGAAGTCTTGTTAAAATATTAATTTCTTTACCATTATAATAATATCTATCGGTTATTATTAAGATCTTAGGTTTAATCTGAGAAAATCTTTCAATCAAACCAGGAGTTCCAAAATCTGGAGAGCAAGAGGACCATATTGATCCAATAGAAGAAGTTGCAAGAAAACACTCAACAGTTTCAATTTGATTAGCCATATAGGCTGCTACTCTATCTTTTTCTGAAATTTTATTTAACTTAAAAAAATTTATTAAGTTTGAGGTATTATCGTATAAATTTTTCCATGATCTTATCTCTCTATATCCATTTTCGCTAATAAAAGTAATAGCTTTAGTATTATCATTTTTTGACAATAAATTTTTAGCAAAATTTAATCTCGATTTTACAAAAAATTTATTTTTTATAAAGTCTTTAGAAAATTTAAATTTATTAATTTTTTTTCCTTTAACATTTGTAAAATCCCATATTGAACTCCAAAAAAAATCTAGGTTTTGTATGCTCCAATTAAACAATTTTTTATAATTTCTTGAAAATTTATAATTAAAATTTTTAGATATAAATTTCTCAAATTTAGATAAATTTGATTTTTTTTTTTATGGCTAAAGAGGCTTCCCATAATTTTTTATCCATAAAAAATTATATTGAATTTTTTATATTTATGATAACATTTAAAATACAAAAAAATTAATATGAGAACTTTTTCTTCTCTGATTCGGACCCGTTTTAGACTATTTTTGTTCTTTTTGAACAACAACATATAGTAACTAAAAAAAACATCATACTAAAAGTTGAAAATGAAAAAAAATAAAATTTCTGCAGTTATAGGCCCAACAAATACAGGTAAAACCTTTTTGGCTATTGAAACTATGCTTTCATTTCAATCAGGAATGATAGGTTTTCCATTACGATTACTTGCAAGAGAAGTTTACGACAAAATAATTGAAAAGATTAACCCATCTGAAGTTGCTCTGATAACTGGTGAAGAAAAAATTATACCATTAAATGCAAAATATTTTTTATGTACTGTGGAATCTATGCCTATTGATAAACATTTAGATTTTGTAGGTGTGGATGAGATTCAAATGTGCAATGATCAAGAAAGAGGACATATTTTTACTGATCGTTTACTGCATCTAAGAGGTGAAAAATTAACCATGTTCATGGGATCAAGCACAATAAAAGGCATAATTGAAAAACTAGATGAAGACATCGAATTTATAAATAAAGAAAGATTTTCAAAATTATACTTTAATGGACGTAAAAAAATTTCAAGAATTGAGAGAAAAAGTGCAATTATAGCTTTCTCAACAGAAGAAGTTTATGCAATAGCAGAACTAATTAGACGTCAAAAAGGTGGGGCAGCCATTGTAATGGGATCCCTAAGTCCAAAAACAAGAAATGCTCAAGTAAATTTATATCAATCTGGTGATGTCGATTATTTAGTTGCAACAGATGCGATAGGTATGGGAATAAATATGGATTTAAATCATGTTTATTTTTCAAATTTAAAAAAATTTGATGGAAAAAAACTTAGAAGATTAAATTTATCTGAAATTGGACAAATTGCTGGAAGAGCAGGCAGATATCTAAATGATGGATCTTTTGGTATTACTGGAGATTGTGGAGAAATTAATTCTGATGAAACTGAAGCAATTGAAAATCACAAATTTACAGAAATTCAAAGTGTGTATTGGAGAAATTCTAATATAAGTTTTACTAATAAATTAGGCTTACTTAAATCTTTAGATGAAAAACCTAATAAAGATTGGCTTAGAAGGATTAATGAATGTGAAGATGAAAAAGTATTAAAATATTTTCTAAAGGATACATCAAATATAATAATTGAAAATAATCCTGAAGTTTTAAAAATACTTTGGGAATGTTGTCAAATACCTGATTTTGTAAAAAAAACATATGGACATCACTTAGATATTGTAAGTAACGTATTTAAATTTTTAACAAGCAATTCAAAAAAAATTCCAAATCAGTATATGAAAGAGCAGTTATCTATTTTAGATAAATTAGATGGAAATGTAGACTCTTTATCAAATAGAATAGCAAATGTAAGGATTTGGGCCTATGTTGCAAACAAATCTAACTGGGTAGAAAATCAAGATTACTGGATTGAAAGGACAAAAAATTTGGAAGATAAGCTTTCAGAAAGATTGCATGAAGAATTAACAAAAACATTTATAGACAAAAGAGCAAGTGTTTTAGCTAAAGGGTTAAAACAAGATATTTCATTTGAAACAGAAATTATTAATGAAGAGCAGGTAATGATTAATCAACAATATATTGGTCATTTAAAAGGACTAAAGCTTGAATTAGATTTAAAAGTAGACGCTTTAGAAACAGATATTAAATCACTAAAAAAGGCAGCAAGACAAAATGTTAGTCCTGAGATAATAAAAAGAATTAATCAAATTATAGAAACTGGGATAATAGAATTAAAAGATAATTTTAAAATTTATTGGAAAAATTATCCAATTGCTAAATTAGTTCCAGGGACAGACTATTTAAATCCACAAATTTATCTAATTATTGATGATATGATAGATAATGATGAAAAATTAAAATTAAAAACTTTTTTACAAAAATGGATAAACAATAAAATAGAATTAGAGCTTAAGAGTTTAATTGATTTAAAAAACATTAAAGAAAACAATACAGAACTTAGGGCTCTCTCATATCATTTATATGAAAATAATGGGGTTGTAAAAAGAGAAAATGTTTCAATGTATATTGATAAATTAAATCAGGATGAAAGAAAAAAATTAAGAAGAATTGGAGTAAAATTTGGAAGATTTCATATATTTTTGTTCAAATTATTTAAACCAAGCTCAGTTTCACTAAGAATTATACTGTGGAAAATTTTTAACGAAAAAAACTTAAATCTATTTCCACCAAAATTTGGGCTTAACTTTCTTGAAGAAAAAGAGTCTATCAATAAAGACTTTATGTTACTTTGTGGATTTGAAAAATTTGATAAATTTTTTGTTAGGATAGATATATTAGAAAGGCTTTTTATATTAATTTTAAATTCAAATAAAAATAACAAAAACAATGAAATAAAATTAATTCCAGAAATGCTCAATTTATTGGGATGTAACAAAGAAAATTTTGTTAAACTTATAAAAAATATGAATTATAAAACTTACGAGAAAGAAAAAGATATATATTTTAAATATATTCCAAATAGGAAAAATCTAAAGAAAAAAGACATAAAAAGAACTAGAATAAATAATCCTTTTGGAGTATTAAGCCAACTAAATATTAAATGATGTTTAATTTATTTAACAATAAAAAAGATGCACAAAATGATAATGAATCATTTGTTTCAATTGCATCTCTTTTAATACATTCTGCAAAAATTGATGAAAATTTTACCAATAATGAGAATAAAATTATCAAAGCAGCATTAATAAAAATGGGGGCAGATGTTAATAATATAGAAAAAATTTTAGAAGAAGCTAAAATTAAAGAAAAAGATTCAAATCAAATACTAGATTTTACAAGAGAAATTAAAAATATTAATCAAGAAAAGAAAGAATTAATCATTGAAATTTTATGGAGTATTATTTATTCAGATAAAATCGCAGATATGTATGAAACAAACCTAATGAGAAGATTGTCAGGTTTATTATATCTGGATCCTAAAGTTGTTGGTGACATAAAAGAAAAAGTGAGAAAAAAGTTCGAATGACCTATCTAGTTAATGATAAGTGTATAAAGTGCAAACTGACAGATTGTGTAGATGTTTGTCCTGTCGATTGTTTTTATGAAGGAAAAAATATGCTTGTAATTAAACCGGATGAGTGTATAGATTGTGGCGTTTGCGAGCCGGAATGTCCAGTGAATGCTATAATTTCAGATACGGAGGAGGGAAACGAAAAATGGCTTGAAGTAAACACTAAATATTCTGAAATCTGGCCAAACATAAATGAAAAAAAAGATCCGCCGGAGGATCATGAAAAATTTAAAGACATAGAAGATAAATATGAAAAATATTTTAAAGAAAATCTTGAATAAAAAAAAAGTAAAAAAGAAAAACATTAAAGTTGTAAAAAAAGTTGCCAAAACAAATGTTGTAAATAAAATTTCTAAAGTAAAAAAATCTAAAGCAAAAAAAAAATAGCAAAATTATTAAAAAAAAGTAAAAGTAAATCAATACTAACAAAAAAATCTGTAAAAAAAGAAAAGCTAGAGTCAAAAAACGAAGCTTTAAGAATATCTAAAACTAATGAACTAAAACCTGAGATAAAAAAAGTAAAAAAACAAGATTCTGAAAAAAAACAATATAAGGTAAAAGACTATGTGGTTTACCCAAAACATGGAGTTGGTCAAATTACTGAATTTAAAAAAATTAACATTGGTGGAATAGATGTTGAAACCTATATATTAAAATTTGAAAAGGATAAAGCTAATGGAATGGTTCCAGTAAACAAACAATCACACTTAAGACCACTTGCAACAATAAATCAATTGAATAAATGTATAAGTATTTTAAAAAGTAAGCCAAAAATTAAAAGATCCATGTGGAGCAGAAGAGCACAAGAATATGAGTCTAAAATTTCGTCTGGAAAAATTTATGATTTAGCAGAGGTTGTTAGAGATTTAAATAAAGGTGATGACTTAATGATAGACCAATCTTATAGTGAACGTCAACTTTTTGAAAAAGCATACGATAGACTATTATCTGAATTTCAAATAGTCATGAATACTGATTTAGAAGTTGCACAAAAGAAAATTGATAAAGCTTTAAAAAGAAATTTGGAAAAACAAATTGAAAAAGTTGTTGCTAAAGAATCTACAAAAGAACCTTCATTACCTGTAGAAGAAATTTCAGAGTAAAAAAAAACGCTTCCCACGCAAGCGCCATGGGAAGCGTTTTCTAAAAAGAATACTAACTATCTTCTTCTTCTTTTTTTAGCTTTTTTCTTAGCTTTTTTCTTAGTCTTCTTTGCAGCTTTTTTTCTTCTTTTAGCCATCTTTAGCTCCCTGTTTTATTAACGAATCTTTTTGATTCGTTTCATTACCTTTTTTTATTTTTTTTGAATAGTTATGTCAAATATTTAATTATTATTAAAAAATTTATAAAAATTTTTTTTTTTAGTTTTTATTATTATAATAAAAAAAGTTAAGTAAATTGCGATTAATAAACAGTTTTTAAAAATTAAATTAATAAAGTTTTTCTAATTCTTTTTTATATTTTTCAGTAACTTTTTTTCTTTTAACTTTCATTGTTGGAGTTAACAAACCATTTTCTATTGAAAAGTTTTCATCTATTAATTGAATTTTTTTTATTTTTTCTGGCAAAGTTAATTTTTTATTTAAATTTTCTATTATTTTATTAATCTTTTCTTTTTCTTTTAAAAATTCTTTGTTTGGTACAATTAATGCAACTAAATAATTTTTTTTATCGCCATAGACCATACATTGATCTATTTCTATCTCATTTGTAATCATATTTTCAATTTTGGCTGGAGAAATGTTGTCTCCTCCTGAACTAACAATTATATCTTTTTTTCTATCAGTAATTTTTAAATAGCCGTCTTCAGGATTTATTTCTCCAATATCTCCTGTATGTAACCATCCATCCTTAATTACTTTATCTGTTTCCTCTTTTTTATTCCAATATCCCAACATCACATTCTCTCCTTTAACCAAAATTTCACCATCATCAGCTATTTTAACTTTATTGCCTTTAAAAGGTGGCCCAACAGTTTCGATTTTTATATTGTGGATAGGGTTGCAGCTAACTACTGGTGAAGTTTCGGTCAAACCATACCCTTGAAGAGTAGGCAATCCAATAGAATTTAAAAATTCACCAATTTCTTTATCTAGAGCTCCTCCTCCGGAAACAAATGCTTTTAATTTTCCACCAAATTGTTTTTTAATTTTTTTTCTAACTAATATTTCAACTAATAAATTTAGTAGTTTTTCAAAAAATGACATTTTTTTATTTAAAAGCCTTTTTCTTCCTAATTGAATAGTTGCATTTATTAACTTAGCTTTAATACCTCTTTGCTTCTTCATATTAATATTAATTTTATTATAAAGATTTTGATAAAATCTAGGAACAGCAGTCATGATTGTTGGTTTTGCTTCAGATATATTATCCAAAAGTTTTTCTATTTTTTCTGCATAAAAAACTTTTGCACCAACAGCTATTTGGACAAATTGTACACAATGTTCATAAGAATGTGAAAGAGGAAGCCATGTTAAAAAAACTGGATTTGAATCTTTTAATGGTTTTAATATTTCACATGCACCATCGATATTATTTAAAATACCACCATGACTCAAAATTACTCCTTTTGGATTTCCACCAGTTCCTGAGGTGTAGATTATACAGGCTGCCGAAGACCTTTTTAAATTATAATTTTTAATTTTATCTTTTTCAAATAAATCATTTTTAATTATAGTATTAAAATTTAAATATTTTTCCGAGTTAATTATATCTAAATTATTAATAACTTTATTAATTTCATCTAATGTAATAATTTTATTTATATTCTTATTTTCTTTAATAGTTTTATATAATTTTTTTAACATGTCATTGTTAGAAACAATAATTAATGTTGGTTCACAATCTTCAATCAAATATTTATAATCTTCTTCAGTATAAGTTGTGTAGGCTGGTACAGTAATACCACCAGATAACATTATAGCCAAATCAGATATGAACCACTCAGGTCTATTTTCAGATACTAAAAGACATCTATCACCCTCTTTTATAATTTCTTTTATAACTTTAGATAACTTAAATATATTTGTTTTTGTTTCTTCCCAAGTATAAGATTTTTTATTATCTGGATTAAGCCATTGTAAAAATACTTTTTTTTTATCTTGTTTTTCTGCTTGATAAAAAAATAATTCTACTAAACTATTTAAATTATTTAGATTCATATTTTTCTGGTGGGCAAAGAGAGAATCGAACTCTCACAGTATTGCTACTATTGGATTTTGAGTCCAACGCGTCTACCAGTTCCGCCATTCGCCCTCATTTAATTGT
>MDSV01039532.1_pt1 | contig 10646 bp, 11 predicted proteins | sample 810851 | NCBI WGS metagenome assembly MDSV01 (sample SAMN05326640, study PRJNA326480) | marine metagenome | isolation source: seawater | place: Atlantic Ocean: North East | collected 2012 | reverse complement strand
CCTTAGGGGAAGTGTCCCCTTGTTCAATAAAGCTTCAAACAACATGCGTTTTATATATTTTATTTGTGCAAATGCAACACGAGATTTAATGGGGAAAAGTACAAAAAAACGTGTAAAATTAAGTAAATTTTATGAATAAATCGTCATTTTTTATAGTTGGACAGCATGCAGTAATAGAAGCCCTTAAAAACCCTAAAAGGAAGGTGCTAAGAGTTTTTTTAACGGAAGAAAGTAAAAAAAATATACATAGAAAAAACCCAAATCAAAATCTTCTAAAAGAAGTTAAAGTCTATTTCAAAACAAAAAAAGAGTTGGATAAATATAGTACGAAAGAAAATTTATTACATCAAGGATATGTTGCTGAAATAGAGCATTTTGAAAAACCAAATCTTAAAGACTATATTAAGGAAAGAAAGGACGTTACTTTAGTTTGTCTTGATGGAGTAACAGATCCAAGGAATATTGGAGCTTTAATTAGGAGTGCAACATCTTTTAATATTGACGGGATTATTATTAAAGAAAGACATTACCCAAGGGAAAGTAAACTTATGTATAAAGCCGCAAGTGGAGCGATTGAGTATATAAATATTTTTGAAGTATCAAATATAAACTCCACTTTAAAGAATTTAAAAGATAAAAATTTTTGGGTTTATGGTTTTGATGGTAATGGCGATAAAGACTTCACCAAAATAGAATGGAAAGGAAATAATATTCTTCTTTTTGGATCTGAAGGATTTGGCATGCACAAACACACAACAAAATATGCTGATTTTTTGGTAAAGATTGATATTAACAACAAAGTAGAAAGCCTCAATATATCAAATAGTGCAGCTATTGTATTTCATCATTTGAGTTATAAAAAAAAAAGAGTTGATTAATCGTACAATAATTAATAATTATTGCACATGCCCTTGTAGCTCAGCTGGTAGAGCAATTGATTTGTAATCAATAGGTCCGCGGTTCGAATCCGTGCGGGGGCACCAACATTCAATAAAATCAACACTTATTTTTTTACAACATTATGTAAAAATAAATCTCAATTTTAGTTATCTCTAGATTGTTAGTGTATTAAAAATAGTTTACAAATTTAAATAAGATGAAATCAATTTATTCAAAAGCAAATTTTATAATTATTGTTTTTGTTTTGATAGCCATTTTTTTCTCATCTACAAGAATTATGATTCACGCAAACTACAATGATGATAATCAACATCATAATTTTTTAGAGAGATATATTGATTTAGAAGAACTCTATAATGAAAGAAGAAGTGATGATTTAAGCAGTGATGTTTGTCAAAAAATTGAAGACGGAGTGATAGACAGACATCATCTCAGATGGGTATTCGAAAAGGTTAGATTAATTATTTTTGATCAATTTAATCATAACAATAATGGAGCAAAACTCAGCTACATATACTCAATGATTCTTGCTTTTTTATTAGGATCGTCTTTTTTTCTAAGTATTTTGACAATAAATAATAATTCTTATAATTATATAAACCATCACAGATTAAATTTTATATTTTTATTTTTTGTTTTCTTTTTTATCATCTCATTTTATTCATTTAGAGATGTTCAGGAAACTAGATTTACATTTTTTGAAATCTTTTTTTTATCAGCGGGTCTATATTTTGCTAAAATAAAAAAGAAATTGTTATTTCTAATTACTGTAACTCTTGCTACCTTAAATAGAGAAAGTGGAATTTTGATATCATCTATATGGTTTTTTATGAATGGACTTAATATAATTGATAATAAAATAAAATTTGAAAAGAATGATTTAATTTTTGGTACTCTTTCTGGGCTTTTTTGTATTATAATGTTAGTTATATTTAATTACCAAATTTTTTCATGTGGGTTTAATACTAATTTATTTTTTACTGAAGATTTAAATCAAGAAAGTGAAAATAGTTTAATTAGTAAATTAAATATATTTTTTTCTAACATCTTATTAATTATTTTTTTACTTTATTTTTTTTGGGTTGATTTCAATAAACAATTTAAATTACTAGTAATAATATTATTATACATTTTTATATTTTTGTTTTTTTCAAAATTAGATAATAATATATTAAGAATTATGCTGGCCCCTTTATTTGTTGTTTACTGTAATGAATTTTTATTAAAAAAATTAAACAAATAATATATTTAAATGTAATCTTCCCATTCTTTTTTTTTTTGTATTTTTTCACAAACCATATCAATTTTTATATTGTTATTTTTTAATTTTCTTAAAAAAGATTTATCTTTTTTTGAGATTTTTCTACCATGTAAAGATGGGGACACAATACAAATTTTATAATTTAAGATAACTAATCTTTTAATTGTATTAATTGATATTTTAAAATTTTTAAAACAATCGAGCCAAATCCAATTAACATGATTTTTAAATTGAAATAAAGTTTTAGGATGTTCATAATCTGAAGAACGTACTGCAAAATTTTTAGTTAATTGCTTAGATAAACTATAAATAAAGGGAAATGAACTATCTAGAAAAAAAAAATTATTTATTCTTTTTTTTTTTATTAATTTAAAAACTTTATTTTCTAAACCTTCAGCTTTTATATTAAAAATAATAAATTTATGATTATAATAATTTAAAAAGTTATCTAATCTTTCACCGCTTTTAAATGGTTCATGAGCAAGAATTAAATTATTATTTCTTTCTCTTACATCTACCTCAACACCACAATAATATGGTATCTTTTTTAGTTTTTTGATAGTGTTTATTCTATGAGCGGTGAAAATCATCTTAAATTTTCTTTAATTATACCATGTTATAATGAAAGTGATAACATTGAAAATCTTTTTAAGAAAATTAGTGAAATTCAAAATGAATTAAACTTTGAAGTAATTATAATTAATAATGGTTCAACGGACGACTCGAATTCGAAAATAGATAAGAATAAACATAGATTAAAAAACCTTAATTTAATAAATATTCTTGTCAATAAAGGTATTGGTTATGCAATAAAAGAGGGAATAAACAAATCAAATAGTGACATTGTATGCTACACTCATGCAGATCTACAGGTAGACTTAAAGAGTTGTATTGAAGCTTACAAAAAATTTAGTAATTCAAATGAAGTCAAAATATTTGTTAAATCTATAAGAAAAAAAAGACCTTTAGTTCATACTTTATTTTCATTATTAATGTTTATTTTTAATACAGTATTATTTAGAAAAATTTTATATGATATTCATTCACAGCCTAATTTATTTAGAAAATTAGATAAAAAAATAGTAGATAAAGCACCGAATAATATGAGTATAGATTTATACTTTTACTTATATTTTAAAGTAAATAAATTTAAAATTATTAGATTTAATGTTGAATTTTTAGAGAGAAAACATGGGATGGGTTCAAATGATACTTTATTGCAAAAATTGAGATATATTCCTTTAGCAATAACTAATTCAATTAAACTATTTTTTTATGACAAATAACATATCAAAATCAATTTTAGGGAAAAAAAATGAAATATTTATCTTCTTTTTTTTTCTAATTTATTTTTATTTATGGAATAAATTCAACCAAAATAATATTGAAATTAATAACAATTCATTAACTCAAGCGATAGATTTATATAACTTTAAACCTTATTTGAGCTACGCCTTGGATAGCATCATCTCAAGTATAAATTTTAAATATTATTTAGGTTATATAATATTACCTAGTTTGTGGTCTTTATTAATTTTCATCATTATTAAAAAATACACTTTATCAAATATCTGGGCCTACTCTATTAGTTTGCTGTCAATGACTTCGAGTGAAAATTTTCCTTTTATTAATTTTTTGTTTGGTTTTTTTAAAAGCACAAGTATTTTTGAATATGTAAACTTTTACGAAAATTTTGAAATAATGGGTTTTCCAATACCATCGTTTTCCATTATATATTTTGGATTATTATTTTACTTTAGCTTAGAAATTATAAAAATAAAAACAAGCAGACTTTATATTTTAACATTTCTGTGGTTTCTTGGTATTTTTGTACATCCAGTAGATGGTTTATTGGGATTATTTTATTGGATATCATTAATTTATTTTTTATCTGTCTTAAAAAAATTTAAGTTTGATTACCTTTTTATTTTTTTTATATTATTTCTTTCTACTATTTCTTTAATATTGATTTTTGAACAAATAAGTTTTGATTTATTAGTTCTAGAAAAAAAACAAATATTTCCTATATACAATCTTATATTTTATTTTGCTCTTCCGTTAATAATTATGATTTTTTTAATTATTAATTCAAAAATTGATTTTTATGAATTTATTTTAAAATTTTTAAATATATACATATTAATGTTTATTGAGTTGTTGATTATTTTTTGTTCAATTAATGGTTTAGGTTTTGATTTAGCGATGTTTGAGAATAGAATTACAATGTTTTTACTACATTATTTATATTATATTCCTATAATTTATTATTTAAATAGAGATCAATTTTTTTTAATTAAGAAATATAATAAAACAAACATATTTATTGCCTCATTAAATAATTTCCTTTTTTTTATATTTAACAAATATAAGAATTTTTATTTAATTCCTTTTACAATAATGTTATTAGCCTATTTAATATTATCTTTAGGTATTTATGCTTAATCACAAAATTGTACTCAAGAATAAAAAATTAAAGTTAGTAGAGGCACAAACTAATATAAAAAGTAATCAAGTTGCTATCAATGTTAAGAGCTGCGGTATATGTGGGTCTGATTTAAAAATTTTGAAATATGGAAGTAAAAGAGTTAAAGAAAATGTTGTACTTGGACATGAAGTTTCAGGTCAAATTCTAGATTTTAAAAAAAACTCTGTTATTAAAAAAAATATTATATTAGGTGCCGATATCCCTAGCAAAAAATACAAAGATTACGCCATTGGCCACGAAATAGATGGTGGATTTCAGAAGTTTTTATTTTTAGATAAAAAGGTCTTTAAAAAAATACCACATGTTATTACAAAGAAAAAAATTAATTATAATATTGCATCTCTTACAGAGCCTCTTGCTTGCTGTATAAATGGTATAGAAAAAGTTAAATTTAAAAAAAATACAAACGCAATAATTTATGGTGCTGGCCCAATTGGATATCTTTTATCAACTTTATTAATATATTATGGAGCAAAAAAAGTTTTTTTAGTAGATGGTAACTCACTACGACTAAAAATTGGTCCCAAATATAAAAATCTTTATAAATTAGATGTAAAAAATTATGAAAAAAAAATTAAAAAAATACTTAAAACTAAAGAAAAAATTAAATATGGTTTTGTAGCTTGTAATTCACCAGAAGCTCAACAAAATGTTTTGAAAATAGTTGATATCGGAGGAGTTGTAAATTACTTTTCAGGAATCAAACAAGGTAAAAGTAAGATTAATGTAAGCATTGACACCAACTTAATACATTATAAAGAATTATCTATAGTTGGCTCTCATGGATCAAAAAAAGAACACATAATTAAAGCTGCGCAACTTATTATAAATAATAAATTAAAATTAAAAAAAATTATTACAAATGTTTATGATATAAAGAAATATGATTTGGCTTTTAAAAAATCAGAAAATGCAAATTGTCTTAAAGTTGTAATTAACCCATAAATTGAAATGTATAAAAATATTAAACTATCAGCTTCAATAATGTGTGCCAATTGGCTAAAAATTGGTGAGCAACTTGATGAATTAAAAAAAATTGGTATTGATTACATTCACTATGATGTAATCGATGGGAATTATGCATCAGATTTTACAATGGGTTCGTCTATAATTGATGTAATAAGACAAAATACAGATCTTGATAGTCATTATCATTTAATGGTTGAAGAGCCAATGAGAATATTCGATCGTTTTAAATTAAAAAAAGATGACATTTTTACAATACATCAAGAAACTTCAAAAAATTTACATAAAGATATAATTCAAATTAAAAGTTCTTCAAAAGTTGCAATAGCATTATCTCCAGCTACACCTTTAGAAAACCTTGAATACGTTCTCGAAGATATTGATAATGTACTAATTTTAACAGTAAATCCCGGATTCATGTCTCAAAAGTTTATACCACAAATAATTAAAAAAATAGATAATCTGAAAAATTTAATTAATAAATATAAGCTAAACATTTCTATTACAGTGGATGGTAATGTAGGTCCAAAAACTATCCCTGAATTTGTTAAAAATGGAGCAGACATATTAGTGTTGGGCACTTCTGGATTATTTAAGAAAGATATATCTTTAAAGGAGGCTTTATCCCAGGTTCATGAATCTATAGATAAAGTAAAATGAAAAAAAAATACAAATTATCAGTTAATACAGGATTTGCAGTAAACAGATTTACAAATAACAAAATTTTTTTTGATTTTGTTTCAGATTATTTAAAGATTAATTATCTGCAATTAACATCAGATTTTTTGATGCTGAATTTATCAAATGAAATTATAAAAAAAAATATCAATGATATAGAGAAGATTTTGCAAAAAAAAAATATAGAAATTAATAGCACTTTTACAGGTGGATACACAAGATTTAATCACTTAGCTCATCCTGATAAAGAAATTCAAAAATATTGGATTAAATATTTTAAAAATTTCTTTAAAATTTCAAAAGATTTGGGAGCAAATTATTCAGGAAGCCACCTTGGTATAATAAGTCATCATGAAAAAAAAGAATATAAAAAAATTTTAAAAAAAAGATTATTTAATAATTGGAATATACTATCTGAATATGCTTATAAGATAAATCTGAAGGGGCTTATTTGGGAACCTATGTCAATTTCAAGAGAGTTTGGAGAGACACTATCAAAAACTAAATTTATAAACAATGAATTAAATAAAAGATCTAAGAATAAGTTTCAATTATGTTTGGACATTTCACATGGTGACATTAATTCAAAAAATCCAGATGACTACAATCCTTATAAATGGCTTGAATGTTTCAATACTGTAAGTCCTGTAATACATTTAAAACAAGTCATAAGAAATAATTTCAATCACCTACCATTTACGAAAAAAAATAATAGATTAGGATTAATATCAAAAAAAAAGGTGATGCCCTATTTAGAAAACAACGGTTTCGAACAGACAGAAATTTCACTTGAATTATCCTTTAAAGAACGTGACCCAATTGATAGTCAATTTATGAAACAAGTAAAAGAATCTGTAAGTTATTGGAAATAGAATGATTATTTAGATGGATGTAATAATTACATTGGCTGGTAAATCACTAAGATTTAAAAACCATGGTTATAAATTACCAAAGTTCTTACTACCAATAGGAAGATCAACTATTATTGAGCAAGTATTAAATTTGTTTGATGATCAAGATAATTTTCATTTAATAGTAAGCAATAAACAATTAAAAAAAAATAAAAACTTAAAATCATATCTTAAAAATTTAAAGAAAAAGATTTCAATATATGAAATTGATGAACATGATAATGGACCAGTATACTCAATTTTAAACGCAAAAAGTTTATCTTGTGATAAGGATATAATCATATCATATTGCGATCTATTAGTATCTTGGAACTATAAAAAATTTCTTAGATTATCTCAGGGGTATGATGCTGCGATACTTTCATTTAGAAAATTTCATCCTAGCTCCTTTACAGGGACTTTATATTGTTACTTAAAAACAGCAAAAGAGTTAATTGTAGGTCTAAGGGAAAAAAGATCTTTTACCAAAACACCTAGTGAAGAATATGCTTCAGCAGGAATATATTATTATAAAAGTTTAAGTCAATTCAAGTATTATTCAGAAAAAGTCTTAAATTCAGAAAAGATAAATAAAATTTATAAAGAATATTACGTATCCCTTCCATATTTATTTTTGTTAAAAGAAAATAAAAAAATTTTGAATTTTGAAGCAGAAAACTTTATTTCTTTAGGAACACCAAGAGATTATGAAAAATTTATTTCTTGGAAAAATTATTTTAGTAAATATGAGTAATAAGAATTTTATAGATTATATTATAGTTCCTATGGCTGGATTAGGAACTAGATTTCAAAAATCAAACTTTAAAACTATTAAGCCAATAATCTTAGTCGATGATAAAAGTATTTTAGAAAAATCGCTAATGGATTTACCAAAAGCAAAAGATAAATTTATAATTTTGAACGAAAAAATTTATTATAAATACCCTGTAATTGAAAAAATCTTTAAAAAAAATAAATTAAATAAAATTTTGTTAAAAAAACCAACATTAGGTCAAGCTGACACTGTTTATAAAACAAAAGAGTTTTTAAATCACAACAAAAGTGCTCTTGTTCATTCTTGTGATTATATTTTAAAGTTTTCTGAAAAAAAATTAAAAAAACTTACATCTAATTATGACATAATAATATTTGTTCACAAACTAAGATCAAGAATAGTAAAAAATTACAAAGATTTTGCATATTGTAAAATTAATAAAAAGAATAATCGTGTAAACCAAATAGTTGAAAAAAAAACAATATCTGAAAAACCATGGAATGATTTTATTATTGTGGGAACATTCTGGTTTAATAAAATTGGTTTATTTTACAATTCCCAGGATATAGCTAAGAAAAAAAAACAAACTATTTCGGGAGAATTTTATGTTGCTAACAATATAAACAATTTAATTAAGAAAAACTATAAAGTTTCTTTTTTTGAGGTAGATGAATGGATAAATTTAGGTGATTATTTTGATTATCAACAATATATATATTGGAAAAATTATTTTTTAAAAAATAAAAATTTACTAGAATGTTAGCTCTTTATCTAAAAAAAAATAAAAAATTTTCTTATGTTAATCATGAGCTTCCAAAAAAAATTAAAGACAATAAATGCAGAATTAAAATATGTTATTCCGCAATATGTGCTTCGGATATACCTCGGGCTTATTTTAATCAATCTTACTCTTATCCATTAATATTGGGCCATGAATTTTCTGGAATAATTGAAGGATACGGAAGTAAAGTAAAAGGTCTTAATTTGGGTCAAAGAGTATCGGTTTTTCCATTAATTCCTAAATGTAAAAAATGTAAAAGTTGCAAACAGAAAAAATTTAATCTTTGCGAAAATTATTCATACTATGGATCAAGGGAAAATGGATCCTTTTGTGAATATATTGATATAAATAAATGGAATATTTTTCCAATTAAACATCGTTTAAGTTTAAAAATGGCTTCTTTGTTAGAGCCTACAGCTGTGGCATTTAATGTTTTTAATAAAATAAATTTAAAATCAAAAAAAAATATATTAATAATGGGAGGTGGGTTTATATCTCAAGTTCTTTTAAGAATTTTAAATTTAAACAAAAAAATTAAAATCACTATAGCAGATAGAAATCAATTTAAATTAGAGTTAGCTAAAAAATATGCCTATAATATAATAAATTTAAACTTGTCAAATAAAATTGATTTAGACAAATCTAAAAAAATTAACGATAAATTTGATTGTGTTATTGACTCAACGGGTAATTATAATGCAATAAATTTTGCGTTAAGTAATTTAAGCACAGAAGGCCAATTTATAGTTTTTGGAAACATTTATAAAAATTCAACTGTAGCAAAGAAGAATTACAATTTTCTCTTAAGAAAAGAACTTGAAGTAAAAGGTGTTTGGAATTCAACATTTAAATGTAAAAAAAATAATTGGGAACAAGCTCAAACATTTTTATTAAAAAATTCTAATAAAATTTTACCTTTAATTTCTCATGTTGTGGACTTAAAAAATGCAAAAAAATTGATGGATAATGTATATTTAAATAAGATAAATAAAAAAAAATTTAAATATTTAAAAGGTATTATTAAAACTCAATAATAAATTTTTAATTTATATTTAAAATATTAGTATGTTTCTTTTCTCAGCTGTTCAATTTTAATTTTTTTGTGCAAACCCCTATTCTGATCATACAATAAATTAAATTTAATTTTTTTGTTTGTTTTTATAGTAATTTTTTTTGCATTTCTTACTTCTATATTATCAGCTACCGCACTTATTGGTCTTTTTTTTGGATTCAGATTTTTGATAACAATCTTAGATTTATCATTCACAATCTTACCTTTCCATCTGCGTGGTCGAAAAGGACTGATTGGTGAAATTGATAGTTTTTTAGAATTTAAACTCAATATTGGTCCATGAACAGATAGATTGTAAGCTGTACTTCCAGCGGGTGTAGAAACTAACACACCATCAGAAACTAATTTCTTAATAATTTGTTTTGCTCCAGACTTAATTGATAAAGAGGCAGCTTGTCTACTTTGTCTCAATATAGAAACTTCATTAATTGCTATAGATTTTTTGTTATAATTCTTATTATTTACGACCGTCATTTCTAATGGAGAAATTGATATCATTTTAGCTTTTGATAAATTTTTAATAAAATTTTTTGAAGAATATTTATTCATTAGAAAACCATAATTTCCTGAATTTATTCCATAAAAAGATTTTTGAGTATTCTTATTTTTTTTCAATGTTTGTAGCATAAAACCATCCCCTCCTATTACTATTGATAGGTTTGTTTTTTTAATTTTACCTTTCTTCAATAGTTTTAATATAGAATTTTTAATATTTAATGATTTATCATTTTTATCAGAGATGATTTGTATTTTACTCATTTTAATGGTGCCCTCGGCCAGACTCGAACTGGCACTCCGCAAGCGGCAAGGATTTTAAGTCCTTTGTGTCTACCAATTT
>MDSV01035081.1_pt1 | contig 10646 bp, 10 predicted proteins | sample 810851 | NCBI WGS metagenome assembly MDSV01 (sample SAMN05326640, study PRJNA326480) | marine metagenome | isolation source: seawater | place: Atlantic Ocean: North East | collected 2012 | reverse complement strand
GGATGTGGAAGCGCAGTAATGCGTGCAGCTGACCAGTACTAATAGCTCAATTGGCTTGATTTATGCACTGAAAAAAATTTTTTAGTATTTAAATATTATTGATAATAAAAATTCTAACCCCAACAATAAATTGTTGGGGTTTTTTTTTATGTAAAATTAAATTAAGTATAAATAATAATATGCTTTTAAAAAAAGATAAGTTTGTTGAATCATTATTGGGTATAAATAGTTATTTAATCACAACTAACAAAAGATCGGAAAAAAAATTTGATAAAATAAGAAGAGTTGCATCGCCATCATTCATTACTTTAAAAAGTAAATTCATAATTTCAAAATTGTTAAAAAAAAAAATTAAAGCTAATTTTATCTGTAAACAAATTACTTTTAAAAAAAAATATAAAAAAAATAGCGAAGATATAAAAAATTGTAGGTTAGTAAGAAAATTTGATTTAAAACCTCTAAGAAAAATAAGCCTTGAAAATTCTTCAAATTCTCATTTTGTACAAGATAAAAGATTACCTTACAATTTTAGAAAAAAGTTTAGATTTAATTGGTTGAACAACTTTTTTAAAAAAAAAAGAGGAGATTTGTTAGTTGTTTATGAGAAAAAAAATATTTGTGGATTTATAATGCTTATAATAAAAAAAAATACTTTCGTAATAGATCTAATTGTTACAAGTAAAAAAAAAAGAAAACTTGGTGTAGCACGATCATTAATTAACTTTGTGAACAATAATTATTTAAAAAAGAAAAAATCTTCTATAGTAGCAGGAACACAATCTAATAATTCGTCGGCAATTAAGTTCTATAACAAAATGGGTTTTAAAAAAATTCGGGAAGAATATGTTTATCATATTATTAAAAATTAATTTTTTAAGCCACAAAAACAATAAAGTGTAAATTTTCCTGAAGGTTCTAGAATTCGTTTAATTTTTCTTATTTTTAAATTTGAACTATCAACCATTTTACACAACGAAATAAAACTAAAAATATGATGATGCTCTATAAAAAATTCCTCTCTTTTAAACGATTTATTTGCAGCCATTACATCAGGAACCTCAATATAAATCGAGCCATTTTTTTTTAGTAACTTGGAAAATTTTTTAAGCAATGAAACTGGTTTTTCTATGTGCTCCAATACTTTGTTGAAAGTAATTAAATCAAATTTTTTACTTTTATTTTTTTTAAAAAAAACAGTATTTTTGTAAACATTTGAAAATTTTAAATATTTCTTTAAAAAAAAAATGTTTTTATTGTCTGTTTCTATTAAACTTATTTTGCTAGGAAGATTTTTATTTAGAAAATAAGGAAAAACACCCAATCCACTTCCAACGTCACAAATATCATTCTTATATTGTTTTTTTAAATAATTAACTATTCTTTTTACTCTGAAATAATTATCAGATTTTCTTTTTTTTAATCGTTTAATTTTTTTGAATTTATAAATTAAAGAATTATAATCTCCATAAGTTTTGTTAATATATTCGCTTTTATATAAGTTGCTTAAATCCATTTGATGCTCTCCAAAGAAATGACCACAAATTTTACAAGCTAGATATTTTCTATAGTATTTTTTTTTGAAATTAATTTTAATCTCACCTTTGGGTGGTTTTTTATAATCAATAATTTTATAAGTATATTTTTTATATTCTGGTTTCTTGAAATTACAAAAACATTTTGCTGATATAGTTGATTTATTCATGCAACCATTTTATAACTTTAATATTTTCACTCTTAATATATTTTGAAAATATTTTTTTTTTTTTATTATCAACCAAGACAATAAATTTATTTTTCGATATTTTATTTTTGATAATTGCTGTTGAATATCCATAATTTTTAAGTCTTTTGTCAATTGAAGGTGTAGCGTAATAACCCCAATTTTTTTTGGTAATATCAAACTCTTTTTTCTTGTATTTTAACGTAATAAGCTCATTATTTTTTAAAAAAATATCACCAACACATTTAAGTTTTATATTTTTTCCTACCTTAAAAGATCTATTTTTTTTAATAAGTTTCATTCCATTTTCTATTAATAATAAAATTTTGTATAAAATACTTTCCTTTTCGATTTTTCTTCCATATTTTTTTGTTTCGAAAATTTTCAATTATTTTAAAAAAATACACTATTGAAATTTCACAATATCTACAAAACTTTTTTATTTCATTTATTGGATATTCAAATTTATCTTTTTCTAATAATGTTAAAGCTTGTTTTCTTGTAATCCTTTTATTTCTTATTTCTAATGAAAGATTATCAAAAATTCTCGTAAAACCAAATTTGTACCACTTTAACCAATGATGAATATTTATTAAACACTCATCGTCAATATCAGCAAAATTATATAGTCCAACTTTAGGTTTTTTTTCATTCCTAAAACCTTTTTTTTTAACAAAGTTATTTATTTTAACTGGATCCCAATTATAATAATGACCAAGAAAAATTGATCTTACCTTAGTTTTTTTTTTTAAAAATGAATTTTGAGACAAAAGTGAATAGCCCATATTTTTTTTAATTGATTTATCTATTTTAAAATTATTTGTAACACCAAATTTTTTAAACCAATCTTTATTGAGAACGGAATTTTTGGCAATATTTTTTTCATTTGCATATTCATAGGCTGAATTTTCACCCCAAACAATTAGTGGGATATTAAATTTTGAAGCTACCATCTGAGGAATATTAAAAATTGCCATATGCATTAATATCGCTGTGCTACCCTTTTTTTTTAGAGCTTCTATCAATACTTTTTTTTCAAATTTTGGATTTATTGTCCAATCAATATGATCTACTCCAAGACTTATTAGATTGTTTAAGTTTTTGTTCCCAATTTCCGATCTAAAGGGTGTTTTCCATGTTAAAGCTAGCGGTCTTAAACCTAATTCTAGGCATTTTAAAGTTTGCCAGGTACTATCTTTCCCTCCAGATACTGGTATTAAACAATCATAAGTTTTACTTTTTTTTTTAATTGAATTTAAAATTTTTTTTAGTTCTTTTTTTCTTTTCTCCCAATTAATTATATTTTTTCTTTTATGATTTATGCAAGCTGAACAAATGCCTTCTCTATTAAAATTAAGATTTGGCCGAGTATTTGGTAATACACATAATTTACACCATTTTATCATAATTTATTTATTTTTTTCCAAAAAAATTTTTACACTAATAAAAGAAAAAATAAATTTACTTAAATAATTCTCATTATTTAAGTTTTCTAAACCTTTCAAAAATTCTTTTTTATTCACAATATCATAAATTTTTGAGTTTTTATTAATGAATTTAACAAATTTTTTTGACTTAATATTTATAATCGAATTGATTGATGAGTTAAAACCTCTTTTTTTTCTATCAAGCCTTATTTTTGATGGAACATAATTTTTTCCTATTTCTCTCAAAATAAATTTTGCAAAACCTTTTTGCATCAAATATTTAATTGGCACAGTATTCATAAATTCAAAAAGTTGTCTAGAAAGAAATGGACTTCTGTTTTCTACGGAATATTGCATAAAATTTAAATCTTCTGAATGATTGAATATTGGAATATTTTCAAAAAAAGTTTCATTGAACATTCGATTTCTTAATAAAGATTTTGAAAACTTTTTTTCTTTGAAGTTATTCAAAAGTGGTTTAACAAAATATTTACGTAGTTCAACATTATGGTCATATATATAACTTCTTTCATTCTTATTATTAAAAAAAAGCTTTTGATTTCTAAAATATTTATTTCTAATATTAGGGAGAATATATTTTTTCCAACTATTTAGATGAGTATTAAAAAGTTTTTTATTTTTTCTTACTTCATATAAGTACATTAAGTGATGATCGTAATATCCAGAAAAAATTTCATCAGCACCACTGCCTGATATGACTACTTTATACCTTTTATCAGATATTTTTTCTGCTAGAAAATTTTGTAGATAATTTGTAATTGTGAATACTGGTGCATCATGGTACTCAATTTGTTTTGCTAACCTTTCAAAACTAAGTTTTTTTGATGAATAAATATAATTATTTTTTAAATTTAATCTTTTTATTAAATATTTAATATTTTTGCTTTCATTGTACCTTAAGTCCTTATCATCAATTATTGAAAAAGTTTCTAATTTCTTATTTATTTTTTTTTTTGCAAAAGAGGCAATTGTAGAGGAATCTATTCCACCACTTAAACAAAGAGCAATTGGTACATCAGACCTTAACCTGAGTTTTAAACTATTAGTAAACAAATTTTTTGCAGTAGATATTGTTTTTTTTAAAGTAAGTTTATTATTTATTTTTTTATTGTATTGCCAATAAATAGAGGATTTAGTTTTTAAATTTTTATTAATTTCTAAAAATGATGAACTGCTTATTTGGTAAATATTTTTAAAAAAAGAATCATTGTTTTTGTAAATAGACTTATAACCAAATTGTAAAAAATGATTAATTTTGTCAAAATTGATTTCAAATTTAGGAGTGTCAGAGAGTTTTTTTATGTATTTTATTTCTGAACCAAAATAAATACCTTCTTTCTTTTTCATAATATAAAGAGGTTTTTCTCCAAATCTATCTCTTGATAAAACTAATTTATTTTTTTTTGTATCAAATATTGCTAAACTCCACATACCTTCAAAATGATCAAAACATTTTGGCCCATAAAGTTTGAAATAATGTAATATTACCTCTGTGTCAGATTTAGTTTTAAAATCTACAATTTTGTTAATTTTTTCTTTAAGTTCTAAATAGTTATAAATTTCACCATTAAATATTAAAATATAACTTCCTAAAAAAAAGGGTTGATGTGATCTATCCTTTAAATCGATTATAGAAAGTCTTGAGTGTAATAGATAAATTTGTCTTTTTTTATCTATTTTCCGATGAAAATAATCTTGTTTATCCGGACCCCTATTTTTCATTAAATTTAAAGTTAGATTGATATTTTTTTTAGTAATATTTTTATTTCCAATAAATCCTGATATTCCACACATATTCTATATATATTGATATTTTTTTTTACGTGATTTAATTCTTTTATTTAAAATTTTTTTAATTTTAAAATTTGATTTTTTGTTCTCTGGCCTTAAATAGATTATATCATTTTCTGTTAAAAGATAATTTTTATTTAAATTTTTATTATATACTGGAGATCTTCTAGATAAATATGAATAATTTTTTTCAGAATAGCTTAATTTTTTTTTCTTATTTCCTAATTTAATATTAATCTGTACCAACTTATCTCTCAATTTCATAAAGTCTTTTGGATTAGCACTTAATTCATGATCTCTAAATGACTTTTTTTTGTTAAAAGTGAAGTGTTTCTCTATAATTTTTGCCCCAAGAATATGAGCATATAAACAATTATCTATACCTATTGAGTGATCAGAAAATCCTACTAAATAATTTTTATCTAATTTATTAATAGATTGTAAATTTAATTCCTCATCTTTTGTAGGATAAGAAGAAATACAATGCATTACACATATATTATTAAACGCAAATTTTCTTGACCAATATTTATTAATGAGTCTATAAACATTTGATATATTTCTGTAATCTAAAAAACCTGTAGATATAAAAGTAGGTTTTTTAATTCTAGAAATTTTTTTATACAATTCCTCAATATTATTATCTCCTGAAGCTATTTTAAAATACTTTTGTATTTTTGAAAATTTATTTAATTCTGTTAAATCAAAAACAGATGAAAATAAATTTATCTTTTTTTTTTTAGCAAAAGAATACAATTCCAATATTTGATTAATTGGCAAGCAAATTTTTTTCAATTGTTTAATTCTTTTTTTTTGACTTGGGTGAACTAATTTATTTGGAACAATATGTTGTAATTTCACCGCGTCAGCACCAGACTTATGTGCAGCTAAAATCATTTTTTTTGCAATAGCTAGATTTCCACCATGGTTATTACCAATTTCTGCTATTAAAAAAAAACCCTTTTTATTGATTTCTTTTCTTAAATTCATCTGTGTAATTAAATTTATACCACTTAATTAATCTTCTTACTCCAGTTTCTAAATCTATCTTTGGCTTAAAATTAAGGATCCTTTTTGCCTTTTTGTTAGAAAGAGTCCCTCTATATGGAATAAGCTTATCTCTTTTTTGTGATCTTATTTTAATATTTTTAATGTTTTTTTTTATTATATTTACTAATTCAAGTATTGTTCTAGAATTACCAAAAGTTATATTAAATAGTTGGTTTTGTGATTTAGGCCTTTTAATAATTTCAGTCATACAATTTGTTAAATCTTCAATATTAGTAAAATCTAGTTTTTCTTTACCATCATCATTTATCACTAGTTCTTTCCCTGATAGTGCATTTTCTATAAAAACTTGAACTACTCTTCTACTCACACATCTCTCACCATATAGAGCTGAAGGTCTTATGATATTGTAAGGTAATTTAAAAACTTGATTATAACCTAATACCAGTTTTTCACCCGCAAATTTTAGAGCCGCATAAATCCCAAGTGGCTCACATGCATCCTCCTCATCTACAATTTTTTTTTTAAAATTCCCATAAATCATACTGGATGAAATATAAACAAATCTTTTTAGATTAATAAGAGATCTTGAGGCATCCAAGCTATTTTCCAAAGTTCTTAAACTATGATCAAAGGTTGAAAACGGATCTTTGTTTGAAATATTTGCATGAGCAACAGCTGCAAGATGATATATATAATTTGGTTTAATTTTACTTACTGTTCTAGATACTTTTTTATAATCTCTGCAATCAAAATTTATTAATCTGATATTATTATCTTTTAAAATTTTTAATCTTTCCTCAAGAATTTTCTTATACAAGCCTTTATTTTCTGGTTTTACTTTATTTAGTGATTTGAGATTATTAATTTTTAAAAAATCAACAATATAAACCTTATATTTTTGTCTTTTTAACTTTAAAGCAAGATTGTGACCTATGAAGCCTGCACCACCTATTAATAAAACTTTTTCCATAAATTATATTCTATTTAAATATCTTTTTTAATTCCAAGGTTATAAATTTTAAATTACTTAGTTTTAAATGAGGGCCAACAGGCAGGCAAATTGAACAATTACTTATTTCTCTTGCATTAGAAAAATTTAGTCTAGAGTATCCATCTTTTTTAAAATAAGTATAATCAACTACTGCTCTTGGATAATAAACGCTGCAACCAATTCCTCTTTTCTTCAACAAATTTAGGTATTCATTTCTTTTTTTTCTATTAATCCCTTTAACAATGAAAGAAATACAATAATAACTACTGACTAAATTTTCCTCTGTCTCTGAATTTACTAATTTAAGTTTTTTATTTTTTTTAATATTATTTGATAGATATAAATAATTTAGCTTTCTTTTCTTTAAAAAACTCTTAATTTTACCTAATTGCACAAGACCAATCGCACTATTAATATCACTTAGTCTAAAATTTAAACCACATTCGAGTACATCATAAATTCCAGGAGTTTTTCTTTCAAAAAAACTTTTATTTACCCCAAATCCTCTTAATAATTTAGCTTTTTCAAAATCATTTCTATTTTTACAAAAAAGCATTCCACCATCTCCAGTTGTTATGTGTTTTGCAGGATAAAATGAAAAACAAGCAAAATCAGAAAAAAAACCTACATGTTTATTATAATATTTTGATCCAAGGGCTAGTGCACAATCTTCAATTAATTTTATTTTGTATCTTTTGACCAATTTTTTTAATCTTCTTATATCAACAGGCTTACCTAAAAAATGAACTATCGTTATACATTTTGTTTTTTTTGTTATTTTTTTTTCAATCTTAGAAATATCAATGTTGCCAGTGAGGTTATCAGAGTCAACAAAGACAGGTTTTGCACCTAAAATTTTTCCAGCATTTATAGTTGCAACATGCGTTTGTGCTGGAACTATAAATTCATCACCTTTTTTTAATCCTATGATTTTATAAGCTAAATATAGTGATGATGTACACGATGAGGTACTTAATAGGTTTTTAAGACCAGTAAATTTGGAAAAATTTTTTTCAAAATTTTGAGACATCGGACCGTGTGTCAAAATTCCTGATGAGAGAACTTTTTTAACTTTTTGAAATTCTTCTAAGTCAATTATAGGTTTGCCAAATGGAATTTTCATTTAAAATATTTTACTTTTATAGTTTTATTGTTTTTTATGGAAGCATCAATAGCAAAACAAACAGAAAGACAATTAAATACCTCTTTTAAATAATGATTTCTATTTTTTTTAAAAATTATTGAATTCAAAAATTGATTTAATTTAAGAGATTTATTAGTGGGTTTATATTTTTCTTTCAATTTTACAAAAATATTTTTATCTCTTTTAGTAAAAATTTTTCCATATTCAATATAATTTTCGAAAGTTTTTTTTGTGCCATAAACACTTAATTTATGAAAATGAGGATATACACACCCAAAATTACTTGTTATTTTTCCAATTATATTATTTTTAAACTTTATAATTGATACAACACAATCTTTATTTCTAAATTTTGTATTACTTGTTACTAAATTATTTGAATAACTTTTTACCTCAATAATTTTTTCGTTTAGCAAAAAGTGAGACAAATCTATTAAATGTATACCACCTCCCAACGTTATAGAATAATCCTTTATTTTGCCACGCCATCCATTTATAATTTTATTTATCCTTCCATAATTATAATCTCCCTCAAAATAATAAATTTTTCCAAAAAATTTATTATTGATTAATTTCTTTAATTTCTGAAACCTTTTTGATTCTCTTAATATATGATTAGAAGCAAAAAATATTTTTGTTTTTTTTTTTAATACTCGAAAAGCTTTTTTAGCATCATTTTGATTTATAAAAGCTGGTTTTTCAACAAATACATGCTTATTTTTTTTTAAACATTTATGAACTTGATCTGAATGATTATCATCATTACTCGCAATACATACAATGTGAATACTTTTATCTTCAAATATTTCATTAATATTCTTGCACCCAGAAACTTTGTATTTTTTAGCTATTTTTTTTGTTTTATTTAAATTTTTGTCGAAAATTTTTATTTTTTTGACATAATTATTTTTTATAAGACATTTTAGATGACTTTCTCCCACTCCAAGACCAATTACTGCAGCATTCAAATTCATATAAAATTAAATTCTTTTTTTATAAATTCATAATCTTTAATATTATCAATAGCTAAACTAGCATATTTTTTTTTCTTTCTAGATTTAATATTAAAAATTCGAAAATTTTTATAATTAGAATAGAAATACTTAGTTATATGTTCAGAAAATGACTTTTTTTTAATATTTTTAAAGCTATTTAAAAAAATGCCTGTATTTATAACCTCTACACTTAAACCTTTTGGATAACTTTTTGGAAAACAATTTGTGATAATATCAAACTTCTTACTTTTAAATTTTTGAATAGCACTATCAACTAATTCAGCATTTATCATAGGGCTATCAGCACATATTCTTACGAAACCATCACACTTATATTTGATCAAAGCATCTACATATCTTTTATAAACGTTTTTTAAATCTCCTCGATAAAAATCTATTTTTTTTCTTTTACAAAGGTTTGCTATTTTATTATCGCTTCTATGATTTGAAGTTAATATTATTAATTTTTTTGTAAATTTTGATTTACTTAAATTAGTTGAAATATGCTCTAATATTGTTTTATTATCTAATTTTAGTAGGACTTTTCCCGGCAATCTTTTTGAACTCATTCTAGCTTGAACAAATATTATAATCTTCATATCTTATTTTGAATTAAAAAACCATATTGTCTCAACATGTAATTTCTATAAAGCTAGAACCGAATGAACCTCAGAGATTTTATTTGAAACATTTATAAATCTTGAAATTTTTGTTATAGGATCAAATATCACTATGCCTGTATCTACAGAAATATTATTTGAAATACCAATATTTTTTGAAAAGTTTCTATTTCTGCTTTGTCCGACAAAATATAGGCCATTTTTAAAATCTAGTCCCCTGGCAAATGCTGGAAAATTTCCCTGAACTGAAAGATTGTCAAATAACAAATAACCTCTTAGCGAGTCTAAAACGTGTATACTACCATTTATAATTTTAACATTATGAGGCATCCATAAATCATTTTTTAAGTCTCCAATTTTTGTTCCTGTTCTAATATCAAACTCTGCTATTCCCCCATCAAAAACATCTTTTTTCCAATTCCCTGTGAGTGAAAACATTGAAATATAAATACTATCATTAGATATTTCACAATCGTTACAATGATGTTGTGGAATTTTAATTTTTTTAATTTTATTAGATATTAAAAATTCTTTAATTAAATTAAAATTTTTATCAAAAATCATTACTTTATCTTGATAACTGCAGGCTATTGCATATCTTTCAGTCTGCTCACAAAATGATAAACCATGTGCTCTTATACCTTTTTTTAAGTTAATTTTTTTAACAAATTTAAAGTTTTTATCGTATTTTATTATTCCGTTGTCAGTATCAACAAAAATTATTGTTTCATCTATAGGGTTTTTTATCATCCCGAAGCAATTACCACTGTATATTTTTTCTGTATTCCACTCATCTCCATTAATCTTTATCTTATAAATTCCACCATCAAACTTTTTATCATTCACCCTTGGCGATCCTGAAGAAAATAATATATTTTGGCTTAATGATTGCATATCTTCAATCACGAATTGATCTTTAAGAATAT
>MDSV01025977.1_pt1 | contig 10647 bp, 11 predicted proteins | sample 810851 | NCBI WGS metagenome assembly MDSV01 (sample SAMN05326640, study PRJNA326480) | marine metagenome | isolation source: seawater | place: Atlantic Ocean: North East | collected 2012 | reverse complement strand
CCGCACCCGACACCACCCAGTCGCTCTAAGCAAGTTCTGCATCGATTCGTTCTTGATGGAGCTCGGTGGGGGTCGTATGTTCGAGTAGAGGTTCTATTATGAGTAAACGAACAGCATCGATTGAGAGAAATACATCTGAAACACAAATTGCCTTGGTGTTGAATATAGATGGCTCGGGACTCTACACCAATAACACCCCGATTCCCTTCTTGAATCACATGCTTGATCTATTTGCGAAACACGCCTTGCTCGATTTAGAGATTAAAGCTACGGGCGATGTGGAGGTGGATTATCATCACCTCGTTGAAGATGTCGGGATTGTATTGGGAAGCGCCTTTAAGGAAGCGGTAGGTGATCGTAAAGGGATCAACCGCTATGGATTTTGGGTGCTGCCAATGGATGAGGCGCAAGCGCAAGCCGAAGTATGCCTCGATTTGAGCGGGCGTCCGTTTTTCGTCTATACCTTCGAGCATGAGCAGAAATATATCCGCGATTTTGACGTTATGATCATGAAGCATTTTTGGCGATCCTTCTCGGATGCCGCTCAGATCAACCTGCACATTGAGCTAAAGTTTGGCGAAGATTTACACCATTGTATTGAAGCTGTCTTTAAAGCCGTGGCGCGTGCAATGCGCATGGCGTGCGCACAAGATTCCCGTGCGCTTGATCAAGTGCCTTCAAGCAAAGGACGACTCGGAACATGAGGGATTCATGATCGGTGTGATTGATTACGGCATGGGTAATCTCGGAAGTGTGGTGAACGCTCTGCATTATCTCGAGCAAGAGGTGCGCCTCGTTGAACGTCGGGAGGAGGCGGATCGGTGCCATGCGTTAATTCTGCCTGGAGTAGGTGCATTTGGTGACTGTATGGAGCACCTCGAAGTAAATGGTTTTGTGGAGTTGATTCGCGAGTGGGTTTCTGCTGGGCGTCCATTGATGGGAATCTGCTTGGGGTTGCAAGCGCTGTTTGCCTCTTCGGAAGAATCCCCCGGAGTAGCTGGACTTTCGCTTTTTGAAGGTGTGGTGAAACGCTTTAATCTGCCTACAGACCATAAAGTTCCACAGATTGGCTGGAATCGTGTGGAAGCTGTACAACCGGATTGCCCAATGTTTACGGGCATCGAGCCCAACGCTTATTTTTATCTCATACACTCGTTCTATGTCGACACACCCGACGGCGGGCTGATCGCCGGCAAAACTAACTATAGTATCGACTACTGCTCCTGTATTTGGCGCGATAATGTCTTTGCCACCCAGTTTCATCCCGAGAAATCTCAATATGCTGGCCTGCAGATGCTCAAAAACTTTGCAGACTGGTCTGTTGGGGTATAAGAAATAGAACTATTCACTGGGCAGAGCATCGGCAAGTGCGTTGATTGCTTTGGTGAGATCGTCGATAGAAATAATCAGGGGCGGCATGAGGTAGATAATAGTGCCGAGGGGGCGGAAGAGGTAGCCGGCTTGGCGCAGGGCATATTTGATGTGAGGCATTTTGTCGGCGTATTGGGAGTGGAGTTCAACGACGCCGATCATACCGAGGAAGCGGGTTTCTTTGACACAACTGCGTTGCTCTAGGGATTTCATTTGGTCACGCATGGTGGCGGCTTTTTCGGTGGTATTGGCGACGGTGTTCTCGGCTTCGTAGATACGGAGGGCAGCGAGGGCGGCGGCGCAGCCGATGGGGTGTCCGGCATAGGTGTTACCGTGGTAGAAGGTGCCGTCGCGGCAACCAAGGTTGCTGAAGGTGTCGTAGAGCCGGTCTTTGATGATGCAGGCGCTAAGGGGCATGTAGCCGCCGGTAAGGGCTTTACCGATGCAGACGAGGTCGGGGTCGATGCCGGCGTGATTATGGGCGAAGCGTTCGCCGGTACGTCCAAAGCCCATGGCGATTTCATCCACAATGAGAAGGACTTCGTTTTCTTTGCAGCATTCGGCGAGTTGTTTGAGATAGTCGGCGGGATACATTTTCATGCCGGCGGAACCAAGGCAGAGGGGTTCTAGGATGATCGCGGCAAGGTGATTGGCATGAGCGGTTATGATGGTTCGGCTAGGCTCAAAGCCGTTGGGATCGGTTGGGGTAGGTTGGGGAAAGGGGAGTTTGGCAGTATGGGTTATGATTTCGCTGTAGGGTTCGTGGAAGTGGTCCACAAAGCCGACACCGAGTGCTCCTAAGGAGTCGCCGTGGTAGCCTTGGTCCATACCAATAAGAGCTTTTTTCTCGGGGCGACCGATGTTGTACCAGTATTGGACGGCAATTTTGAGGGCAGCTTCTACGGCGCTGGCGCCGTCACTGGCGAATACGACGTGGCGGTCGGGAGTGGGCATGAGGTGTGAGAGGGTTTCGGCGAGTTCGATAACGGTGGGATGGGTCATGCCGCCGGTGATGGAGTGCTGGAGAATTCCAGCTTGTTGCTGGATGGCTTGCACGATCTTGGGGTGGTTGTGACCGAGGGAACAGGCCCACCAGCTGGAGACTACATCAACGTAGCGATTGCCTTGATCGTCGAAGAGATAGATGCCTTCGCCGCGGACGATGTGAGGAAAGTTTCCGGCTTGGATGGCGGAGAAGGGGGTGTAGGGATGAAAGAGGTGGCTCATGGAAGGATCTTTTCTAGGATTTCTTGAGTTAGCGATTGCACGGCTGTAGGCAGCTTGGAAAAGGGTTTGGGTGTGGGAGTATCTAGTTCGAAGATATAGGGAATCGTTCCGAGCCAAGGCGTTTGCCCAAATTCGGTAATGGTGCGGGCGTTGTCGGGTTCGGTGAAGTCGCTTCCATCGGGACGAGTGTGGATAAAGACGAAGCCGGCGATGGGGAGGTTACGCTGGCGAAGGGCTTTGATGGTGAGGAGAGTGTGATTGATAGTGCCAAGTCCGGGGCGGGCGGCGATGAGGATGGGGAGTTTAAGTTCGGCCATGAGATCGAGCATGGTTTCTTGCCGGTTGAGGGGAACCAGGACACCTCCGGCGCCTTCGACGAGCAGGATTTCTGCTTGGCGGGAGAGGGTGTGATAGGCGTTGACTAAGCGTTGAAGGGTAAGGGGACGGTTTTCCATTTCTGCGGCGAGGTGGGGGGAGCAGGCGGGGGTATAGCAGGCGGGTGCTAGGAGGGGTTTAAGGGCAGGATCGGCTTGGATACCACTGAGGGTAAGGGCGTAATCAAGGTCGGGAATGTTGTCGGTGCATCCACTTTGGGCGGGTTTCATGGGTAGGGCATTGTGTCCGCGCTGGTGGAGGGCGGCAAGAAGTAGGGCGGCTAAAACGGTTTTGCCGGCATCGGTGTCGGTTCCGGTGATGAAGAAACTGCTCATAGGGAGAGGGCCTCAGGTTTTTTGAGTAGATAGCAGGCGGTTTCGTAGGTGGCGTAGATACCACCGGCGGTCGCATGGTTGGCTTCGTAGGCGTGGATGAGTGCGAGGATTTCGCTGCGGTTGAGGGGGAGATCGTGTTTGGGGAGGGCGGTGACGCCTTGCTCATGAATGGCTTGAAGAAAGTCGCGGGTGTTGGAATAGATTTGGCGGCGTTCGACGGTTGTGGAGTAGAGGATATCGAAGCCGGTATGTTGGATTTGTTCGGTGACGTTTTTTTCGGTGGGGAGTATGAGCCCGATTCCTTTGTTGGGAGCAATGCGGCGACGCAGTTCGCGGAGTTCCCAGAGCGTGCCATGTAGCATAAGACCAAGAAGGAAGTGGCCACCGGGTTGGAGGGCGTTGTAGAGGTTTTGTAGGGTGGCGGTAAGATTGGGAGACCAGTGGAGGACGGCGCTCGAAGCGATGAGCGTGTAGGATTGTTGGGGGGTATAGGTTTCGGCTTCGGCTTGAATCCAGTTGATTTGGGGAAGGTGATGGAGGCGCTTTTGGCTCTGTTCAATCATCTCTTCGGCAAGATCGATGGCATCGATTGGGGTCGTTGGATAGAGTGTGGCAAGTTGTTCGGTAAGCAGACCAGTTCCGGCACCGACATCGAGAATGCGATGGGGTGCCATTGCGGGCGCTTGTTTGAGCAATTCTCCAATCAGTTCGAGCTGGGGGGCTGCGTGTTGATCGTAGGTTGAAGCTGCGTTTGCAAATCGTTTATGGTTCATTCATTCATTCCTCATCCGTAAAAGATAGGGAACGTGGATGGAAATTGCAAACGCAACCGTTGCGTAGCAGCGGGAGAATCGATAAGATTAAATCATGATAACTGAACTAGCAGCGTTTTTAAATTTAAGTGAAATGGTGGCGGAGCATTTGGTGTATACTTTGGGCGCGCTGGTTATTTTCGTGGCATTACGGCTGATGACATCCATGATTATTCGGCGAAACGTGCAGGATGAGAAGCGGTCGTATAATTTGCGCAAGACGTTTACGTATGTGTATTCGGGGCTATTTCTTTTTTCGTTGGGTTCGATTTGGCTGAATGGTATGGAGTCAATCGGAACGTTTTTAGGGCTGACGAGTGCAGGTTTGGCGATTGCGTTGCATGATACGATTGCGAATTTGGCGGGGTTTTTCTTCATTGAGGGACGGAAGCCTTTCCGAGTGGGGGATCGGGTGGAAATCAATGGAGTGCAGGGAGATGTAATCGATATTCGGCTATTTCAGTTTAGTATTGTGGAGGTAGGTAATTGGGTGGATGCAGACCAGAGCACGGGGCGGATTATTCATGTGCCTAATAGCCACGTATTGAAGTATCCGACGGCAAATTCGCACGTGGGATTTGAGTATATTTGGAATGAAATTCCGGTGTTAATCACGTTTGAAAGTGATTGGAAACGGGCGAAGGAGTTGATGTTGGCGATTGCAGGTGAGCAGGCAGAGTCGCTTTCTACGGGGGCTCAAAATCAGATTCGTCGGGCAGCGCGAAAGTATTTAATTGTAGCGGGCAAGTTAACGCCAATCGTCTATACGAGTGTAAAGGATTCGGGAGTCATGCTGACGATTCGATATCTGGTGAACCCGCGGATGCGGCGTGGAACGGAACAAAAAATCTGGGAAGAGATTTTATTGGCGTTTCAGGCGGAAGCGCAGATCGACTTGGCTTACCCAACAATTCGTTATTTCACACCAGGAAATATTCCACCGCCTGCATAGTTTGTTCAAACGCATGGGCGGCAAGAGCGTGACCGTGTCCTTCATATGAAATAAACTCACTTTGCGGCAAATTGTCGTGTAACCACTGCGCTGCCCCGATTGGTATAATTTGGTCTTGGGTTCCATGCATGATGAGTACCGGAATTGAGATAGAGGGGATGAGAGTTCTCAGGTCGGTTTGACGTAGATAGTCGAGTCCTTGATGGAGCGCGGGCAGGTCGAGGGGCGGCGGTTCTTTTTTTTGGTAGCTGGGTCGGTGTGGGGCGTGGACTTTTTTGAAGAAGGTTTGAATGAGGGTGTGCGGATCTTGGTCGAGTTGTTTTTGCATCCTTTGCAAGATGCGGGGGGCGGTGCCATGTTTGTAGTTGGGCTGTTTGCAAAAGCAGGCTGTTCCAGATAGTAAAACTAGTTTTTGACAACGGGCGGGAAGTCGCTCAAAGGCGATCAGCCCACCCATGGAGCTGGTTAAAATGGCGTCGGCTTCGGGGAGTGTTTTTTGTTTTAAGGCGTTGGCTCCACTTAGGAGCTGGATGTCGAAATGATTGGCTAGCCGGTCTCCGAGGGGTTGAATGGCATTTGTGCTGTGTGCCCACCCGGAGATGATGATGAGTTTCTTTTTCATGATTGAATGGCGTTGATGATAGCTCGGATAGCCCGGTAAATATCGTCGTCGGTGTGGGCGAGGGTGAGGCTGATGCGTAGACGGGCGGTGCCTTCTGGAACGGTGGGGGGGCGAATGGCTCCTACGAGGATATCTTGTTCTTTAAGAGTGGCGGCGATCTGCATAGTGCTATGGTTATCTCCAATAAGAACGGGAATAATCTGACTGGCGGATTGGAGTGTATCAAGGCCGTGAGAGTGGAGTGCTTTTCGGAAATGAGTGGCTTTTTCGAGGAGTCGGGTGCCTAAGTCGGGCTCGTTTTCGAGGATTTCTAATGCGCCGAGGGCGGTGCCGAGTTGAGCGGGTGGGGGTGCAGTGGTGTAGATGAAGGATCGAGAAGTTTGAACCAGATAGCGGCGAAGGAGCTCGGATCCACAGACATATCCTCCATAGCCAGCGAGGCTTTTGCTGAGAGTGCCCATGGTGAGGGTGGTGGCGGATTGGAGGCTATGTTCGCGGATGCGACCGCTTCCTGCGGGACCAAAAACACCCATGGAGTGGGCTTCATCAACCATAAGCATGGCATCTTGATCGATGGCGATTTGGGCGATTTCGCTGAGAGGGGCGAGGTCGCCATCCATACTGAAGAGGGATTCGGTGAGGATGAGGCGTCGGGATCCGTTAGCGGGGTGGTGTTCAAGGCGGTGCTGAAGGTCGACAGGATCGTTGTGATTAAAGCGGATGAGTTTAGCCTTGGATAGGCGAGCGCCGTCGAGCATACAGGCGTGAATGAGGCGGTCTGCGAAGATGAGATCGTGTCGATCAACTAGATGAGGAATCGTGCCGAGGCTGGTGAGGTAGCCGGAGCCATATAGTAGAGCGGTGGGTTGCTGTTTGTTGGCGGCAAGGCGGCTTTCGAGTTCTTCATGAAGCGGGAGGGTGCCGCTGACGAGACGGGAGGCGGTAGCCCCGCTGCCATAGGTTTCGAGGGCGGTTCGAGCGCGTTCGATAAGGTGGGGATGGTGGGCGAGGTTGAGGTAGTCGTTGCCGGAGAAGTTGAGAATGCGTCTTCCGTTCTCTTTGATGATGCCACCGGTTTGGGTTTGCACAGCCGCTTGACGGCTTAATCCGCGTTTGGTGGCCTCATCGAGTTTTTGCTGAATCCAATCTTCTTTCATTGCGTTGCACCATACCGCTATGGAGCTTTTTTTTCTAATTATTAATGCGTCCGACTGCACCTATCTAATTGGTTTTGTAGTTTTCATAGGATGGGGGGATTGTTAGTTTGGAGCTTTGAGAGTTAGGGAGTTTGTAATGAGTTTTAATGAAGAGCGTGCGCATCCGGATGGATGGAATAAAGAGAAACTGGTTAGTCGGTATGTGACAGAGGGCGTGAAGAGTGCGCCGCATCGGTCCTATTATTATGCGATGGGGATGACGGAGGAGCAGATTCATCAGCCTTTGGTTGGGGTGGCGACATGCTGGAATGAGGCGGCTCCCTGTAATATTTCGCTATCGCGTCAGGCGCAATCGGTGAAGAAAGGAGTGGATGAATCGAAGGCAACGCCGCGAGAGTTTACGACGATTACGGTGACCGATGGGATTGCAATGGGACATGAGGGGATGCGCTCTTCGTTGGTTTCGCGGGAGGTGATTGCAGATTCGGTTGAGCTGACGATGCGGGGTCATTGTTATGATGCATTGGTGGGATTGGCAGGGTGCGATAAATCTTTGCCAGCGATGATGATGGTCATGTTGCGGTTGAATGTGCCTTCGGTTTTTATGTATGGCGGAACAATTTTACCGGGGAGTTTTCGTGGAAAAGATGTGGATGTAGTGAATGTCTTTGAGGCGGTGGGCAAACATGCAAGTGGGGAGTTCTCGGATTCAGATTTGAAAGAGCTTGAGTGTGTGGCGTGTCCATCGGCGGGAGCATGTGGGGGTCAATTTACGGCAAATACGATGGCGTGTGTGTCGGAGGCGATCGGATTGGCATTGCCTAATTCGGCGGGAGCGCCTGCGCCGTATGAGAGTCGAGACGCTTATGCGAAGGCATCGGGTACTGCGGTGGTTGAGTTGATCAAAAATGGGGGTCCGTATCCGCGAGATATTGTAACACGGAAATCAATGGAGAATGCGGCGGCGATTGTGGCGGCAACGGGTGGATCGACGAATGCTGCATTGCATTTGCCTGCGATGGCACATGAGGCGGGGTTTGAATTTAATTTATTTGACGTGGCGGAGATTTTTAAGAAGACGCCGTATATTGCGAATTTACGGCCGGGTGGTTCGTATGTGGCAAAGGATCTTTTTGATGTAGGTGGCGTGGGTGTGGTGATCAAGGAATTATTGGATCATGGCTATATGCATGGCGATTGCATTACGGTTACGGGCAAGACTTTGGCGGAGAATTATGCGGATGTGAAGTTGCCTGAAAATCAGGATGTAGTGTTCCCAATTTCGAACCCGATTCATCCAACAGGTGGTGTTGTGGGGTTGAAGGGTAATTTAGCGCCAGAAGGTGGTATTGTTAAAATTGCGGGCTTGAAGGAGTTGGTTTTTGAAGGCCCGGCCCGCGTTTTCGATGGCGAGCAGGCCGCATTTGATGCGGTGCAGAATCGTGATTATGAGGATGGAGAGGTGTTGGTGGTTCGTTATGAAGGCGCGAAGGGGGGGCCGGGTATGCGGGAAATGCTGTCGACAACGGCTGCGCTTTATGGTCAGGGAGCGGGTGATAAAGTGGCGTTGATTACGGACGGACGTTTTTCGGGAGGTACTCGTGGATTTTGTATTGGGCATATTGGACCAGAAGCGGCGGTTGGGGGCCCGATTGGGCTTTTAAAGAATGGGGATTTGATTCGAATTGATGCGGAGGCGGGTACGCTGGATGTGAAGTTAAGCGAGGGAGAGCTGGCAGAGCGACGGGAGTTATGGCAACCGCGTGAAACACTTTATACTTCGGGTGCGTTGCATAAATTTGCGCAGTTGGTGGGCCCGGCGCGCGATGGAGCTGTTACGCATCCGGGTGCACAGGTAGAGCGTCATACCTTCGTGGATCTTTAATCAATTCGTTCTTCGGGTCGATCGAGCCAGTCGCTGAATAGTTTGAGTAGATGGTTATGATAGTGCTCTAGCTCATTTTCGAGATCGGCCTCGGCGGTGAGTCGAATTTCGACGCGTCCTTGTGCGGGATAGAAACCAGGTTCAATTCCTTGGGGTATTGATATGTCTTGGAGTTGCATTCGTTCGACGATATCAGATTCGCCGATACCGCGGGTGTGAATGGATCGGAAAAGCTTCGGGGTGAGGTGAACGTATTGACTCTTTAGTTCAGGAAGAATAGATTTTTCGACGATTGCATTAAATTCATTTGGAGGGCCGGGGAGAAGATAGCAACGTTTTTTTTCTGGTAGATCTATTCGTTGGGCGGGGGCAGCGCCGATGGGGTTGGGTAGGACGGTGGCCTCTTCGAGGATGAGCGCTTGGCGTAGCCCGATGGAGTTGAGTTTACGACCGCGCTTTTGATACCATTCTTCCAGATAGTTGGCGGTGGGCGTGTGCTGTTGAATGGAGCGGTTGAATAGGTCCGCAAGGGCATCGCGGGTGATATCATCGATGGTGGGGCCGAGCCCGCCGCTGATGAATAGGATGGGCGTGCGTTGGAGCGCGTCTTGTGCTACAGATTTTATGAGATCGATGTGATCTCCGATAGAGGTGTCACGCGTGAGATCAATCCCAATCGAGAAGAGGGCTGCCCCGAGATCGCGTCCGTGCGTGTTGAGCGTGCGTCCAGATAAGAGTTCGTTTCCAATGGAGATTAGTTCAGCGTTTGGTTTCATATTACTTCTTTCAGTTTGCGTCCTCTATTTTCTTCGTATGAATTGGTATGTTGATACAGGAGCTGAAGATCAATGCGAGGTTTCTTTACGAGACGGGGTAGATTTTCTAGGTTGTCTGAGATGAAGGACTCTATACAGGTAGATGAATCGATGGTGGCGTTGCGGCTGGATCAGGCTGTGGCGGCTGGCACGGAGATGAGTCGATCGCAAGTAAAGCGGTTGATAGAGGACGGTCGGGTTACCTTGAATGGGATTGTGGTGAAAGCGCGTGCTTCGTTGTCGGTGGGAGATTCTATTGCTTGGGAATGCGAGGCTTTAATGGAAGAGGCACCTCAGCCTGAGGCGATTACGCTGGATGTGCTGTTTGAGGATGAGTCAATTTTGGTATTGAATAAGCCAGCGGGATTGTTGGTACATCCGGGGGCGGGACATCGGGATGGGACGCTGTTGAATGGGTTGCTTGGGTATGATGCTGTTTTTTCTTCGGTCGAACGGGCAGGGATTGTGCATCGGCTGGATAAGGATACGAGTGGGGTGCTCGTGGTGGCAAAAAATGAGGTGGCTCAGTTGCATTTGCAGGCGCAGTTTAAATTACGTACGACGGAAAAGCGGTATACGGCATTGGTGCAGGGAATTCCTCCGGTAGCGTTGCGATTGGAGCATAGGTTGGGGCGGCATCCAGTGCATCGCAAGAAACAGGCAGTGGTGAAGAAGGAAGGTCGGATTGCGATTTCACAGGTATATCGAGAGGCGGCTTTTGGAGATGTTGCGCAGGTGGGGGTGGAGATTGAAACGGGGCGAACGCACCAGATTCGGGTGCAGATGGCGCATATAGGCCATGCGGTTCTCGGAGATTCGTTGTATAGCCCTCGTAAACGGATTTTAGCGGTGGAAGTCGAGAGGCAGATGTTGCATGCGAGTCGGCTTTCTTTTAGGCATCCGGAGAGTGAAAAGCGCTTTTGCTTTGAGGCACCTTTGCCAGATGATATGATGAGATGTATAGAAAAACTGCGGGAGTTTATGTAATGGCGGAGCTATCTTTATCATCAGTTCTTAAGGGGTTAGAGTCGTATTTAGCCTATGAAAAACTGCAGGGGGTCACGCAGGTTGAGGTGGATCAAGCGGTGCGTGATTT
>MDSV01116401.1_pt1 | contig 10648 bp, 5 predicted proteins | sample 810851 | NCBI WGS metagenome assembly MDSV01 (sample SAMN05326640, study PRJNA326480) | marine metagenome | isolation source: seawater | place: Atlantic Ocean: North East | collected 2012 | reverse complement strand
GAATTTATTATCGTAGGGAGATACTTCTCGAGCATCCGCCATTTTGGGCTGTGGTTTAGGAGCGATTCGTACAAAGCAGTCTAATAATTCCTGAACACCAAAGTTATTTAAAGCTGATCCGAAAAATACGGGAGAAACTGTTCCCTCAAGGTATTTTTGGTTGGTGTATTCTGGATAAACGGTCTCAATTAATTCTAATTCCTCTCTTAGGGTTTGTGCAGGTTCGTCTCCAACAATCTCGTCCAATTCCTCAGATTGAATATTGTCAACGCGAACAACATCACTAACATGTTGCTTATTTTCTGAGGAGAAAAGGTTGAGTCCTTTTTCGTAGATGTTATAAACTCCTTGAAAATCATCTCCTTGTCCAATTGGCCATGACAAAGGATGAACATTAATTCCTAATTTTTGCTCTACTTCGTCCAGCAAATCAAATGCATCTTTTCCAAAGCGATCCAGCTTGTTAATGAATACAATTATGGGCGTATCGCGCATTTTACAAACCTCTACTAATTTTTCAGTTTGTGCTTCAACTCCTTTTGCTACATCAATTACAACAATTACTGAATCTGCGGCTGTTAAAGTTCTGTAGGTGTCTTCGGCAAAGTCTTTATGACCAGGAGTATCCAAAATGTTGATTTTTAATCCTTGGTAATCAAACCCCATGACGGAGGTGGCAACAGATATTCCTCGTTGCTTTTCAATTTCCATGAAATCGGAGGTAGCTGATTTTTTGATTTTATTGGATTTAACAGCTCCGGCAGTTTGAATGGCTCCTCCAAAAAGAAGTAGTTTTTCTGTAAGCGTTGTTTTACCGGCATCCGGATGTGAAACGATAGCAAATGTTCTTCTTAAATCAATTTCTTCCTGAAGCTTCGACATGTTAATAATTTTGGAATGCAAATGTACAAAATCAAAAGAGGTTATCCATTATGCTACATTGTAGAAATTATAGCGGTATATTTTTTTTGTTTTTATTTACTTTTATGATATGAAGAAAGCGGAGAAGGTTTTAGATATAATTAATATTCTTGAATCGGAGTTTTCTAATCCACCTGTTCCTTTAGATCATAAGGATGATTACACATTATTAATTGCTGTTCTATTGTCGGCTCAGTGTACCGATGAACGTGTAAATAAGATAACTCCATTACTATTTGCTAAAGCGGACACTCCTCAAAAAATGTTGACGCTTACAATTGACGAAATCAGAGCTATCATTCGGCCATGTGGACTATCTCCACGAAAGTCAAAAGCGATATATGATTTATCTGGAATTCTAATTAATAAACATGGTGGAAAGGTTCCTGCATCTTTCGAAGATTTAGAGGCTTTACCTGGAGTTGGGCACAAAACGGCATCGGTGGTTATGGCTCAAGCGTTTAATATTCCTGCTTTTCCCGTAGATACCCATATTCACCGATTAATGTATCGATGGGGGCTTAGCAACGGGAAAAATGTTGAGCAAACAGAAAAAGATGCTAAGCGTTTATTTCCGGAGGCAATTTGGAATGACTTACATCTTCAAATTATTTTTTTTGGAAGGAAATATTGCCCAGCTAGAGGGCATAAGGTAGAAGAATGTCCAATTTGCTCAAAATACAGTAGAAAGTCTTTAAAATAATTCAAGTTTATTCTTTGACTCTTTCTAAAATTTCTTCTGAACCTGTTTTTCTTCTTCGTTCAGATTTAACATCTTTTTGACCTATTTTATAGGTTAAACTCAACTGAAGAATTCTTGATTCAGGTTTATATGTGTTTGGCATTATTATATTATTTTGAAAAACTCCACCGTAGCTTTTTCTAATGTTTAAAAAGTCTTTTAATGAAATGGCAATATTTAGATTCTTTATTTTTTTAGAGGCACCTAAATCTAATTGGTAATAGGGTTCCACAAAATAAATGTTCCAGTAAGAATCGTGATTATAATCTCCATTTAATTCAAATTTCCATTTTTTGGGTAGAGAAATGAATTGTTGCATGCTCAAATTAAAACTGGTTAGCTCATATCCAAATGTTCCAAAATCAACAACTGAAACCAAACGGTTGTGAAAAATAGTTCCATTTAGGTTTATTCGCCACCACTTTTTTATGTTTATGGGTATAAAAGCGTTAAAATTATAATTGTAAAAATTATCGAGGTTTGTAACTGTATGAATTTGTCTTTCTAAAGAGTCAACTTGCTCGATGATATTCGTCATTATTCCAAGTGTTTGGGAAGTACTTAAGGTGAAAAAAACAGATTGCTTAATTCCCCACGAGAAATTTATTTTATCGGTAAGCTGAGGCTGAAGCATTGGATTACCATTGCTATAAATAAACTGATTTGTTTGAGAGGAGAATGGGTTTAATTGCCAATAATCTGGACGTTTTATTCTTCGTGTTACGGCAAGTGATAAATTATGATTTTTTTTGACTTGATAATTCAATGATATGTTTGGAAATACGTTTGTGTAATTATTTTTAAATGTACTATCTATATTAGGAGATAATCCCTTTGTAAGAGTTCTCTCTATTCTAATCCCTGCATCCATCTTTAGTTTGTCACTCCATTTTTTTGCCAGAATAGAATAACCCGAATATATGAACTCATTATAATTGAACTGATTGGATTGATTTAAATCTTCCGTTGCATCTTGTGAATTTTTTCCTGTGAAGGCTTTAAAATCGTTTTTGGTTTCTACCCAGCTGGCTTTTGCACCAGTTTCAAATGACCAATCTTTAAAAATAGTTTTAGAATAATCAATTTTAGAAACTCCTATTAAGTTATTCGTAAAACCGTTTTGCTTAAAAAAGTTTGGGGTGAGTGGGTTGTTTTTCAAAAAGTATTCATTCGATGTTGATGTTTTATCGTAGTTTCCTCGTTTTATAAAGTCTAAATCGATGTTTAGAGATTCTCCTTTTCCAATATCTCGCTTGAAGTTTAAGTTGTGTATTTGTCCGAACCATCCGTAATCAAACTCTTGAATTGCATCAATAAAATCATAATTTTCTTTAGCAGGTCCTTCAATATGAATATCTGAAGGCTCGTTTCCAATACTTTTTCCATCATAAACAACTCCCAAATATCCAATGGTGTTCTTTTTACTTAAAAAATAATCTAAACCGACTCTTGAACCACTTCCAAGAATATTTGAAATTCTATGTCCGGAATTGTAAAATGTTGAGAGTTGATTCTCTACGTTCATTAAAATATCTTCTGTTGTGTACTGATCGGATTTATTATTGAAATACCATATGCTTCCATAAATATTTATTTTTTTTGTTCGATAGTTCGAGTATAACCAAGGTGATAATTTATGAAAATTACCATATCCGATGTTTCCACCTAACATTCCTGTATAACCGAGTCCTTTACCTTTTTTTCTTACGATATTAATTATACCTGCATTTCCTGCGGCTTCGTATTTTGCTGGTGGTGTCTCAAATACTTCAATTTTTTCAATTTCATTAGCAGGAGTGTTTTCCAATAACTGTTTTAACTCTTTAATGTCCATATATGTTGGTTTTCCATCCATATATATTGCTATATTTTCATTTCCTTTTAGGGTGAGACTTCCATCTATATTTACTTGTACACCTGGTATTTTTTCCAAAGCATCCTGAGTATTACCACTACTGAGTATGGGGCTTGTTGCTACATTGACAATCATTCCTCTTCCTGTTTTTTCAAACAAGGGTTTCGATATTTTGATATTCACAGCATCTAAAGTTTGATTCTTATCGGTTTTTATGTTGATTTTACCGAATGATTTATCTTCTTTAAATGATTCCGATATGAATTCTTCATACCCAATTACCTGAATATTTAAATAGTAATCCACTGATTTAGAGGGGATATTTATTGAGAAATATCCTGAAGTATCAGATAAGCCTGCTCCTACAAATGAGGAGTCTTTTGATTGATAAAGCAAAACATTAGCGTATTCAATTGGTATTTTATCTGAAATTATCACCCCTGTTACTTTTTGACTAAACAAAATATTTGATGATAAAAAGAGGAGTGTAATTAGTAAAGTTTTCATAGATCAAATTTAATTTTTTTTGAAAGACACTTATTTATAGGATAGGCTTTGATTTTGTTTTTTTAACAAAAAAAACTTTAATAAATCCAACGATAAATTAAAAGATGGTTATTTTTTATTTGATAAGACCATTTAACTTTTCCACCATTCCTAAAATGGTAAATCAAATAATAGTTTTAAGCGCATCCTAAAAAATAAAATAAAAGATAATATCCTTTATAAAATATTAGATTCTTTATAAATGATGATTCGACCGCTAGAAACAGCAATTATACAAACGAATTAATTGATCGGTAAATTAGTACTGTTGGTTCATTTTATATTTCCATTGCCGAAACAAATTTTCTTTTGCTTCTTTCGGTTCCAAGCATGAAAGAGTAGGGACCTTGACTTCTTTCACCTTTAGCTTCTCTTTTGTCTGGTTTTAATTCAGTAATTATTGCGTTGAAATCTTCTTGAGATGAAATAACACGCATTACTCCGCTGCTGTACTCAAAGTAATACCATAAATTTTCTTCTATCTCAATATAAATAGCGAGTTTTTCTTTCCCTTTTCGTCTTCTTAACTGTACATGTCCTCTAACATATTTGTTGACTTGTTTTTTATCGATTATACCAATACCTAAGTCCCCTATGGATTTAAAGGATTTTGTTGTTTGGTCCCAATGCATATTCATGTCAGAGAACATAATGTTATGCCGAACTTCTTTAGGTACTTTTTTAAATGCTCCATATAGGTTTAGTTGAGCTACTAACTTGTCGCCTATTTCTTTACCAGCCATTTCTCTTATAGCTTTACCATATATTGGTCGAGTGTTATCAACGGGAGCTAAACCTGGATTTCCAAGTACGTTCTCCAAAATATGCGTCCACATTTTTTCATCCAGAAAAAAGTCTACTGCTAAAGCTCCTTCTATAACAACAGAGTCATTTTTCGGCATGTGCTTAATTTCACCATAATTTGTAAAGTTAACTTGCCCTAGTTTTTCATTTCCAAGAATAATTTTTCCTTCTCCTCGTACTACGCAGGTTTTGGTATTTAAACTCGTGAAGTTTCCAGTGAAATTGGATTCTATCAATTTTTCTTTATTAGATAATTGATACTCGCTTGTTTCTTCATTGAAATTAAGAAATCCTGATGAAGATATTAGGCTATTGTCGCTGTGGAATTTTTTAGGAGATAAAAAAGCAGAATAAAGGTGTGTGGAGTCGTTTTTTAGTAATACACCTGAGCCAAGTTTTGCTCCCTTTGCTTTACCGGGCATCCAAGCCTGTATTCCTTCATTTATTGGAATCATTACATTTGAGGGATCAATATCACTTGTAAAACCTACCCAGGATTTTCTTAAATTTTGACAGTCATGTTGTAAGTAGGTTGCACCTCTAAAATTCATACCTATTTTATTGGCTTCAATCTTAGTTAATCCCTTGTAATGAAAACGTTTACTCAGCATGAATTTGTCTTTTTCTAAAATATCTCCACTGGCAACAGTTTGTAATGAGGAGTCAACTCTTATGTTGTTAAAGTGTATGAGCTGTTTTGACCCATCTCCACTAATATATTCGTAATCTCCCTCTGCTTCATAATCACGTCTGGCTTTTAGTTTCACATCCGCACTGGTAATTGTATGGTATTTAGTAGTAACATTCGCAATTATTTTTGCGTTTTCTAGTGGCTTCATATTTGCGTTTTTTCTCACCTCTATTTCTCCGTCGCTAGTATAAATTCTGGCATCTGCGCAATTAATGAATTTTACTTGATGTGCCTTAATAATGTATTCTCTCAGGTCATAATTTGCTTTTGGCGATATAAACTGCAAGGAGTCTTGTGCAGAATGAGTAGAGATAAACTCAGAACCGGACAGGTCTAAATCTTGTCCTCCATCTGTGGCACCACCGTCGCTCTTTTTAGCCGATTTGTCTGTAGTCGAGAGCTCTAATTCATAATTGTCCATAAACCATTTAAATTGATCCATAAAGCAGATGTATTTATTCATTGGAAAATCAACAAATGAAGCTCCACCATTGGCAACAAAATCTCCTTCACGCTTGTTAAAATCAATTTTTGCATTTACGTCATTGGTAGAAAAAGCAATTCCGTCTCCACTTTGGTCGTTATTTACCAGAGTTGAATCTACCTTTAATTTAAAGTCAGATGTATCTGCGTTAAAAGTCATATTTTGAAATTCAAAAAGAGTAGATTTCAAAACTGCATTATTAAATTCAGTAAGTCCATCACCTGTCAGCTCTGTATAGTTGTACTTTAAAATACCATGCATTTTTACTTCCCCGTTAAACATATTAAGAGGAGTTTTTCTCTTTTCAATGTTAAGAAAATCTTCATCTGTGTAATAAGCTATAGTGACATTTTCACCCTCTACTTTTGGATATTGTACTCCTGCAGATTGTGGTGCTATATTGGAGCTTTCGGCAATAGCATTCATGGAATCCGGGAAAAATATAAATCCTTTGGATTTTGAAATACTCGTTATGTATTCAAAGTCACCGTCTCCCATCAAGCCTTTGTTACTCAAGACTATGTTGTTTTTGTAAGTAGCTTTTCCTCCATAAATTGGGTATCCTTCAGGAGGTGTCTTTCTCTTAAATCCAAAGGAATGATCATCAGCCATTAATTTTAGACTTTCATTAAATTCAGGGAAAATTCCTCCTGAATTAAATTTACCAGAGAATTCTAATCCTTGATTAGAAAAAGTACCCATACTATCTACTGTAAAGGTGTCAAGTTGAAAATAAAATTTGTTGGGATCATATGCATTTCCTCTCAAATTTCTTTTGTTGTAGCGTACAAATGATTTTTTTTCTGAATGAAATAAAGGATATTGGGGAAAGGAATCGGATAGTGTTCCTGATTTGTTAGATGGTCGGTCAATTTCTAATTTACCCGAAACGTCTTCAATTACACTTTGAACCATAATCATAGGCATTAATGTCCTGCCGTCTGGTGTTACTTTTTTTTGTGCTTCAAACCCTGCCTTGAGCCTAACAGAATCTACTTCATGGAGTGAGATGACGAACTCGTCGTAATTAAACTTAAATTTCTTCCCCCAAAATTCATATCGTTCCGATCTGGTAATTCCACTAAAAGACATTCCTCTGTTTCTATGTAGCTTTAAGGTTTGATTTTGTGGTTTAAATCCTGTTTTTCTAGCTCTACTAATCGCTACTGTATTTACTCCCTTTATTTCGATATCATAATTAATTAAGTTCATACTTCCGTTAGGCTCTCCTTTTATGTTAGAAATTATTTCAATATTATCATAGTCCCCTCTCTTAGATTTTGCATTCATCCACTCAAAAAGTCGGTCTTGGACAGTTACTTTCCCATCAACTATTTCGTAAATTAGAAATCCTTTACTGGCAAGCCGAACACAAGAGCGTCGGACAGATTCATGGTCTTTCTTTAAAAAGTCAGCCAGTTGAGTATCTCTAAAAGTTCGATCTCCTCCATTTTCTTTCATTACAAATTTTTTGATGTTGTAAAGTGGATGAACTTCTTGTAAGCCTTGAATCGCTATGAATTTTTCATCTGAATAAAAGCTGTTGGATTCCAGCCTCATAAGTCCTGAGCTGGATCCTGGTATGGTTAAAAAGTCCATGTATTCTTTATCGATATTCCATTTTAACCATTCTATTTCCATATCAACCTTATGAAAGGTGTTGTAATAGGGTGAGGCTCCAATTCCCTTTCCTTCTCTGTATAGGGTAAGTTCTCTTTTTTTGGTTAAAAATTTTAGTTGGAGTGCAGGGTGGAAAATTGAGTCGGTATCCAAAAACATTTTAATTTCAGCGTATCTCGTACCAATTCTTTTGTCATTGATTGTAAATGAATTTGATTTAGCAACTAAGAATGGTTTCCCACCTTTTTTTATAGTTATTTTTGCCGGTAAACCTTCAACTATTTTACCTACGAATTTACTTCCCTTAATCATAAAGCCACCCTCGTAGTCTATACTGTCTTCTAATTCTTCAATTAAGACCTTACCCGAGTAAGAGTAAAATCTTGGATAGGCCGCGTTTGTTGTGTTAACATTAGCTAAAATTTTATCTTCTAATCTTCCTTTGATAAGGTGATCGAAATATTTCTTATTTAAATATTCAACAGAGTCTGCAGAAAATTTAGAGGATTTTAATTCGATTGAATAGTTACTTAAATCGGCATATGAATTTGATTCTGGAATACCGGCTCTTGTCCATAAAACTCGTCCTCCTTTTCCAGCCCATTTGCCAATAGTTGGATAAAAGGCACCTTTAGTTTTAAAGATTCTAGATGTGTCTCCTTTGGCTACACAATACAAATCCATTTTTGGAAAAACAACCTTGGGTAAACTATCATAATCAAAAGAGAAAGTTGGGGAACTTCCTAGCCATTTTAAGTTTTTTGTAATATAAACTGCATTGAATAAAAATATGTTGTTACAGTTATTTAGAAATACTGTGAAATATCTCTTTTTTTCATTAATAAGTTTATTTACTGTGATGTTCCAGGTATCGAAAGAGTCTTCTGTTTGATAGGTAGTAAAAAAACTAATAACCGAATAAATATAACTCTTAAAGTCAGGTATGGCTTTCATTCTTTTCTCTAACATTTTATTACACATCATAATAATCATTTGAATTTGGTAGTTGTTAAGTTTACCACTTTCAAAACCATATATGAAAGAACTGTTAGCTCCTATCTTTTTTAAACGAGTTTGAAAAAGAGTGTTGGCCTGTTTGTAAATTTTTTCTTCTTTTTTTGGAGTGACTAAATCCATAGGCCATATTGCTCTTAATTCAGTCATTATTTTCATAGATTCCTCTTCGCTTGTTTTTTTAAAAAAATTCTCTAATTGTTGAATGAATTCCTCTTTTTTTGAGGAGAATTTATTGAGGGTTTGTGCTTGTGTGAAATAGGTCACAAATACAAAAAGCAGGAAGAGAGTTATTTTTTTACGAATACTAAGCATAACCAGTTTTCTTTATTTTTTTTCTTTAAGATTTCGAGATTGTTTTTATTTGCAGCTTTTAAAATAGTTTGCTCATCCTCAATAAGGAAACCACTCAATAAAAGTTTGCCTCCTGGTGTTATTTTTTTCGAATATGAGGACATTTGATCCAGTAATATATTGCGGTTAATATTGGCTAAAATGACATCAAAAGTAGCGCTGTCTAACTGTTCTTTTCCACCGTTTTTAACTACTAGTTCAACTGAGTTTTTTTGGGCATTATCTATACAGTTTTTGATTGCTCCAGGTTCGATGTCAATAGCCTCTACATATTCAGCACCCATTTTTTTTGAAAGGATAGCTAGTATTCCAGTTCCAGTTCCCATATCTAAAACTTTCTTTTTTTTCAAAGTCAAGTTTTTCATTGTTTCAACCATCATGAATGTAGTTTCGTGATGACCTGTACCGAAGGACATGTTTGGATTAATTATAATCGTATGCTGAGTATCAAAAATATTTTCATGAAAGGGGGCTAAAATACTGCACCATTTTTTTATTATAATAGGTTCGAATGAACTTTCCCAAATTTCATTCCAATTTTGAGAGGGGACTTCTTCTAAGGAAAAATTGAGGTCAAACTCGTTTCTTTTTGTTAATTCAATGAGATGTTTTTCCAGGCTTTGATTTAATTCTTGACTGGGTAAGTATGCGATAAAACCTTGCTCGGTTTCTTCAAAGCTATCACATCCTATATTACTTAGTTCATCAATAAAAACATCAACCCAGGGATTCCTGGGTTGAATTGTAATTGATATTTTTTGATAATTCATTAGTTAAAAGCAGTGATGATTCCGACAAAATCCTCTGCTTTAAGAGATGCACCTCCAATTAATCCACCATCAACATCTTTTTTTCCAAATATCTCTGCAGCGTTAGATGGTTTGCATGAACCACCGTAAAGAATGGATGTTTCATTAGCTATTTCTTGTCCATATTTTTTGGAAACAAATTCCCTAATGAATGCATGCATGTCTTGAGCTTGGTCCGGAGAGGCTGTTAGGCCTGTTCCTATTGCCCAAACTGGCTCATAAGCAACTACAACTTTTCCAAAATCTTCAGGGGACAAATGGTAAAGCTCTGATTCAATTTGTCCACCTACTATCTGATTTTGATTTCCACTTTCTCTTTCTTCTTTTACTTCTCCACAACAGTATATTGGCGTAAGTCCTTGAGCAATTACAGCATCAACTTTTTTAGCAACATCGGTTGCGTTTTCACCAAAATATTCTCTTCTCTCTGAATGTCCAATAATCACATAACCAACACCAACGCTTTTTAACATTTGAGCTGATATTTCTCCTGTATATGCGCCACTTTCTTCTTGGTGAACATTTTGAGCAGAAATATTCACTGAGGATCCTTCCGCTGATTTTACAGCCTCAGAGAGGTTAACATAAGGAGGAGAGACAACAACAGTTACATCCTTTGCATCTACTTTTGAAAGTTCATTTTTTAATTCCTCAACCAACTGTACTCCTTCATTAACAGTTTTGTTCATTTTCCAGTTTCCTGCAACAATTTTACGTGCCATAAATTAATTTTAGTTTAATATTTCATCTTTTACTTCTTCAAAGGTCGGTAAATCATAGTAATGCCATTTACCTAAAACCAAATCTT
>MDSV01140101.1_pt1 | contig 10649 bp, 10 predicted proteins | sample 810851 | NCBI WGS metagenome assembly MDSV01 (sample SAMN05326640, study PRJNA326480) | marine metagenome | isolation source: seawater | place: Atlantic Ocean: North East | collected 2012 | reverse complement strand
GGAGAGATGGCCGAGTGGTTTAAGGCGCACGCTTGGAAAGTGTGTGTACTCTTACAGGTACCGTGGGTTCGAATCCCACTCTCTCCGCCATAATTTTTAAACACGAACATCATTTAAAAAATTTTCTAGATTTTAAAGAATTGATTAGAAAAACTAAATAAGTAAAATTTGTTTTTGTATTTAAAAATTTTTTGACTTTAAAAAGAAAGCTATTTTTATCAAGCTTGCTTCTAAACTCTATTGGATCAGTACTTTTTCTTGGATTTCTTATCTCGCTATTAATTTTACAAAGTTTTCTATTTACATTGAAGCAAACTATAGATTCAAAATTTTGAATTGAATAAATATATTTTTTAAGGGAATAATTGTGATTTTTAATTTTTGGAAATCTTGTATTGATATCATCAATTAATTTTTTACAATAATTTATAAAAGAATATTTGCTCGGATTGTACCACTTATCTTTAATAAAACTTGTATGTACATCTTCGGTAACAAGCATTCCATTATCTTTAATATTTGGAATACATGAATTAGTAGTCATTATTTGTTGATAATTTGTATGTCCTCCATCATCTAAAATTATATCCACTTTACCAACTTTTGAAAAAAATTTTTTCCAAAAAATTTCTTTACTTTGGTCTCCTATAAATATTTTAAAACCATATTTTTCAAATTTTTTTGAATCAGGATTTAAATCTATTCCAATAATTTTTGCTTTTTTTCCAAAAAAATTTCTCCACATAAAAAGAGAGCCACCAGAAAAAACTCCAATCTCAACAAATATAATTTTTTTATTTTTATATTTATTAAATAACTTATCATAAATTAAAAAATAATTTTTATATTTTAGAGATAAATACTTGCTATTATAAAAAGATTTGTATGATAATGTTTTTTTATAATTCATTTTAAAAATTTTGTTTATTATAGTTATCTAAAAGACTATTCATAATTTTATCTATAATAATTTTATCATTTTCTTTTTCAACATTATAATAAACAGTTTTAGGGCTTATCATTTGACTTTCTGGTTTAGTATGGATTGGTAGATATATTGAGTGTACCTCTTTTTTTAGAGAAGCTCCTAAACATATCGGTCCTGACTCATTACCAATAATAACATTACATGAATTTATTATTTTAATAATATCTAATATTTTTTTTTCAAATGTTAAATTTATTTTGCTTGAATCAATAATTTTTTTTGGTAATAAACTCAAAATTTTTTTTTTATTAGGTGAAAAATTAATAAAAATTTTGATATTATACATTATAATTTTTGTTAAAATTTTAATATAATTTTCAATATCCCAATTATTTTGATCATGATGTGAATCTAAATTTATAAATACTTTAAATTTTTTCTCTTCTAGATCATTTTCTTTAATATCTGGCTGTGTAAGATAAAAATTTTTCTCATTTATTGGCAAATTTAGTTTTTCAGTATATTTCATAATTTTTTCTGCATGTGTAATATTTTGATATTTTTTATCCTTAAAAAAAAAATTTTTGACCCACCAAAAATAACTTTCTCTTTAGCATTTGATAAATAGACGGGAGCCATTAATCTTCTTGGACTTGCTGTAAGAATTACTTTATCAACTTTATATCTATTAATTAATTTTGTAAAATTTCTAATTGTAAACAATGTTTCAATAAATGGGAGTCTAGTATTTTCAAATTCTATTATTTCCTCATAAAACGATTCATATTTGTAAACTTCTTTTGAATGGTTTACTTTATTTGAAAGAATAATTATTTTTTTTTTGTAGCTTTTGTATAAAGATCTTAATAGAGGTAAGTGATATATTAAATCCCCTATACCCCTTGCAGCAATAATAACTAAAATTTTTTTCATAAAAAATAAAATTTGAATTTTATCTGTTATTTTAACAGTTAAAAATTGATGTTTTTACAGAAAAATGATTAATTAAAAAAAATAGCCAAGAAACCTTAAATTTTCCTTTAATTTAAACCTTTTTTAAGCCTAAATATTTATTAGAGTTTTATTTAATTCAGTAAAAATGTTATGATATTTTTTTCCGAAAATTTAAAAATGATTAAAAAAAAAGATAATTTTTCATATAAAGCTGACTCCATAAAGGTACTTAAAGGCCTTGAGGCTGTAAGAAAAAGACCCGGTATGTATATTGGTGACACTGATGATGGTACAGGGCTTCACCATATGGTTTATGAAGTTGTAGATAATTCAATTGATGAAGCGTTAGCAGGTCATTGTAAGGAAATAAATATATTTATCAATTCAGATGGAACTATAACTGTTCGAGATGATGGTCGAGGTATCCCAGTAGATATGCATAAAGGGGAAAATAAATCTGCTGCTGAAGTGATTATGACTCAACTTCATGCTGGAGGTAAGTTTGATCATGATTCTTATAAAGTTTCAGGAGGGCTTCATGGGGTTGGTGTTTCAGTAGTAAATGCATTATCTGAAAAGTTAAAATTAGAAATTAACAGAGATGGAAAAAAACATTTTATAGAATTTATTGATGGAGATGCAAAATCACCTTTAAAAGTTATTGGAAAATCAAAAGAGACAGGCACCCAAATAAACTTTTTACCTTCAAAAAATATTTTTTCTTCAATCAAATTTAGTTCAAATATTATTTTAAAAAGAATGCGAGAGTTAGCTTTTTTAAACAAAGGAATAAAAATTACCATAAATGATTTAACTTTAAAAAAAAATAAATTAACAGAATTTAAATTTGATGGAGGTATCTTAGAATTTGTAGAATATTTAGATGAAAAAAGAGAAAAACTACAAAATAAGAATGGTAATAATTTATTTAAAAAACCTTTATTTATAGAAGGAAAAAAAGATAACATAGAAATAGAGTGTTCTTTAAAATGGAATGCTAGTTATAATGAAGATGTTTTTGCTTATACAAATAATATTTATCAAAAAGACGGTGGTACGCATTTATTAGGTTTTAGAAGTGCATTAACAAGAGTTATAAATAAGTATGCAAATGAACATAATCTACTAAAAAAAAATAAATTAACTTTATCTGGGGATGATATTAAAGAAGGTCTTACTTGTGTTTTATCTATTAAAATACCAGATCCAAAATTTTCTTCTCAAACAAAAGACAAACTAGTTTCTTCAGAAGTAAGAATGATAGTTGAGACTGTAATAAATGAAAAATTATCAATATGGTTTGATCAAAATCCATCAATAGCTAAAATTATACTAGCTAAAGTTATGCAAGCAGCCCTAGCAAGAGATGTTGCTAGAAAAGCTAGAGAAAATGTAAGAAGAAAAGGTTCACTTGAATTGAGTGGCTTACCAGGAAAATTAGCTGATTGTCAAATAGGCAAGCAAGAAGGAACAGAGTTATTTATAGTAGAGGGAGATTCTGCCGGTGGATCTGCAAAGCAAGGAAGAAATAGAGCTAATCAGGCAGTTTTGCCTTTAAGGGGTAAAATTTTAAATACTTATGTTGACTCTAATGGAATAAAAAAAAATGGTACTAATGGAGATTTTAAAACAAAGGCATTAGCAAAAATGATTTCTTCAAGCGAAATTGTAACGCTAATTAATGCTTTAGGATTAGATCCAAAAGTTGAAGAAATAGATCTTAAAGATTTAAGATACGGAAAAATTATAATAATGACCGACGCAGATGTTGATGGCTCCCATATAAGGGCACTTTTGTTAACTTTTTTTAATAATAGTCCATTTAATAAACTTATTGTGAGTGGACATATATATTTAGCCCAGCCACCATTATTTAAAATTAATAAAGGATCTAAAGCAACCTACATAAAAGATGAAAAAGAATTAGAAAATTATGTAATGAAAAACTCAAAAGAACTTAAAAAGGTAAAAAAAGGTTCCAAAGAATTTGAAAAAATTTATAGTGATGAAAAATCAAAGCTAAATATTCAAAGATTTAAAGGTTTAGGAGAGATGAATCCTGAAGAATTATGGAATACAACATTAAATCCAGAAACAAGAAATTTATTACAAGTTAAATATTCAAAAAATATTCAAAAAGATCAAGAAATTATTCATACCTTAATGGGAAATGATGTAGCTTCAAGAAAAGATTTTATTGTTTCTAATGCAATAAATATTTCTAACCTGGATATTTAAAAAATGAAGTTTTTTAAAACTTCTAATTTATATTATCTAAATAAATCTACTTATATTAATTTAAGATGGATTGCTTATATAGGTCAATTGACAGCAGTATTAATTGTACAATTTATTTTACAATATGAATTTAATTACTTTGCATGTCTTTTAGTAATTTTCTTTAGTATTTTAAATAATCTTATTTTAAAATATAAGGTTTATGAAAATCAATTAAATAACGTTAATTCTACTTTAAATTTAGTTTTTGATATTTTACAATTAGGATTATTACTTTATTTTACAGGCGGAGTAACTAATCCATTTACTTTTTTAATTATAATTCCTTCAGTATTTTCCTCTCAATACTTAAATATTTATAGTTCAATCTTATTAGTTATTTTAACAATAGTTACTCTATTATTATTAACTATATTTCATGATCAATTACCCCAGCCAGATATTGGACATTTTCATGTACCTGAGTTTTATTTATTTAGTATTCCTCTTGCAATATATATAGGTTTAATTTTTTTAGTGTATTTTGGAGCACAATTTGGAAAAGAAAGTAGAATTAGAAAAGAAGCAAATGAAAAAATGCAAGAAATTATGGCAAAAGAAAATGAATTAATTTCTTTAGGTGGACAAGCTGCTGCAGCCGCACATTCTTTAGGTACTCCACTTTCTACAATTTTATTAACTGCTAAAGAATTAAAAAAAGAATTTGGAGAAAATAAAAAAATTGTTAATGATTTAAATTTATTGGTAAGTCAAAGTAACAGATGTAGCAAAATATTAAAAAAATTATCATTAAATCCTTCTATTGAAGATGAATTTTTTGATTCTCAAGTATCAATTGATAATTATATCTATGAAATAGTAAGATCTTTCGAAGAAATAAGTGAAAAAAGTTTTATTATAAATTCTAAAGATTTTAAAAACTCAATAAAAACATATAAATCTTCAGAAATAATATATGGGCTTAGAAATTTTATTGGTAATGCAAATAAATTCAGTAAAGAAAAAGTTGAAATTACTTTAATTAGCAACAAAGAAGAAACAAAAGTCCATATTCAAGATGATGGACCAGGTTTTCCTAAAGATTTAATTGATAAGCATAGGCTAGGAGAGCCGTACATTAGATCTGCTGATCAGTCTAATATTTCTAAATATGGTTTAGGTCTTGGAACTTTTATTGGAAAAGCTTTATTGGAAAAAAATTTTGCTAATATAATATTTAAAAATATTAATCATGCAGGTGGTGCAGAAGTTATAATAAAATGGAAAAATAAAAGTTTAATTAAAATTTAATTTAATTTTTTTTTACTATTAAATAAGCCACTTAATTGACTAATCATAACATCACCAAGTTCTTGAACATCAGTAATTTTAATAGCTTTATTATAATATCTAGAAACATCATGTCCTATTCCAATAGCTAATATTTCTGTATCGCTTTTATTTTCAACAAATTTTACGATATTTTTGAGATGTTTTTCTAAATAGTTTCCTGAATTTACAGATAATGTTGAGTCGTCTACGGGTGCACCATCGGAAATGACCATAAGTATTTTTCTTTCTTCTTTTCTTTTTTTTAGTCTATTAAAAGCCCAAAGAATTGCTTCACCGTCTATATTTTCTTTCAGCAAACCCTCTTTAAGCATAAGTCCTAAATTTTTTTTTGATTGTCTCCATTGAGTATCAGCATTTTTATAAATTATGTGTCTTAAGTCATTTAATCTTCCAGGAGATTTAGGTTTTTTGTTGTTACTCCAATATTCCCTACTCTTACCACCTTTCCAATTCTTGGTCGTAAAACCTAAAATTTCAACTTTAACAGAACATCTTTCCAATGTTCTTGAAAGTATATCTGCACATAAAGCCGCAATAGTTATTGGCCTTCCTCTCATAGAACCTGAATTATCAATTAAAAGAGTAACAACTGTATCTTTGAAATCTAAATCTTTTTCTTTTTTAAAAGAAAGTGAATTATATGGGTCCATTATTATTCTAGTTAATTTTGAACTATCTAATAAACCTTCCTCTAAATCAAATTCCCAAGATCTATTTTGCTTAGCTAACAATTGTCTTTGAAGTTTATTTGCTAGTTTTGTAATTATATCTTGAAAGTTAATTAATTGCTGGTCTAGATTACTTCTAAGCTTTGTTATTTCTTCATTAGTTTCTAATGTTTCAGCCTTAGCAATTTCATCAAACTTATTTGTAAAAATTTTATATTCTTTATCTATAGTATCCTTAGTTTGTTTTTGCATTACATTTTCAGTACTTTGCTCTTCAGAATTTGTATCTACAAGTTGTTCACCCATAGCATATTCATTTAAATCATAATCTCCTTCTATTCCACTTTGGCTTTCATCTTGTCTATCTTGATCTTTTTTACTTTCCGAGTCATTTTGTTCATCATCATTTCCTTGATTTTCTTGGCCTTCATTTTCTTTAGATTCTTTTTTTTCATTTTTATTTTCACCGTCAAAAATATCCATTTTTTCAAAGATTTCTGAAAATTTAGAATTATATATTGATTGGTCTTCAATATTTTTTTGTAAAAAATTAATATGCTCGTTCATTGAATTATCAAAGTCTTTTTCCCAAAAACTTAAGATTTTTGAAGATATATTATTTAGTTTTATATTAAAAAATTTTTTAAGCATATATAACTCGAATGCTTCAGCTATATTAACATCATCTTTATTATTTAATTGATCTTTACGCTTCAAATGGATTTTCTGTATATAATTTTCTTTAAGATTAACATTAATACCTTTAAGCATTTCTGTACCCAAAAGCTCATATCTAATTTTTTCTGAAATATCATATAAAAGTTTACATGATGAATTATTCGGTAAATTTTTTTTATAAATCTCTTTATTTGAAAATTTTCTTTTTAAAGCATCTGAGTCCGTTTCAGCTCTAAGTCTTATAAAATCTTGTTTATTATTTAAGTTATCAATTTCAAAAAAATCTAAGTTTTTTGAGCTATTATTTTTTTTATCTTTATTAAGCTTGTAATCATCAGAAATTACCTTTGCTGTAGAGATTAAAGCTTGTTTAAATTTTTCTTTAAAACTATCTTCTTTATTCATTTATATTTGAATATTTATCATTGACTCGGGCAACTCTTCACCAAAACATCTTTGATAATATTCAGCAATTATATTTTTTTCAATATCATCGCATTTATTTAGGAAAGTAACTCTAAAAGCATAACCAGTATCATTAAAAATATCAGCATTTTCTGCCCAATGAAGAACAGTCCTCGGACTCATTACTGTTGATATATCTCCAGCAATAAAACCTTTTCTTGTAAGAGAGGCTACTTTTATCATGTTAGCTACTTTTTCTTTACCTTTAGGATTACTGTAACTTTTATTTTTTGATAAAATAATTTCCATCTCATGATCTAAGCTTAAGTAATTTAAAGTTGTTACAATATTCCATCTATCCATTTGGCCCTGGTTAATTTGCTGTGTTCCATGATACAATCCAGTTGTATCTCCCAATCCGACAGTATTAGAAGTTGCAAAAAGTCTAAAATATTTATTTTGTCTAATGACTTTATTTTTATCCAATAAAGTAAAACTTCCTTCAGATTCTAAAACTCTTTGAATAACAAACATAACATCTGGCCTTCCAGCATCATATTCATCAAATACTAACGCCATAGGATTTTGAATAGACCAAGGAAGTATTCCTTCTTTAAATTCGGTTACTTGTTTATTGTCTTTTAATACAATTGCATCTTTTCCAATTAAATCAATTCTACTTACATGACTATCAAGATTAACTCTTATGCATGGCCAATTTAGTCTTGCAGCAATTTGTTCAATATGTGTAGATTTTCCTGTTCCATGATATCCTTGTACAAGAACTCGTTTATTGTAAACAAAACCAGACAAGATTGCTAAAGTTGTGTCTTTATCAAATTTATAATTTTTATCTATATCAGGAACATAATCATTTTTTTTTGAAAATGCGTCTATTTCCATATTAGAATCAAAACCAAAAACTTGCTTAGTTGATATTTTTATATCTGGTTTTACTTCTGAATTAAGTGTCAATTTTATCTCTATATGTATTTTTAAGTTGTGTGTAAGCTAAGGTTATAATTTTAAGTTTTTCTTCATATTTTTTATTACCAGAATTCATATCAGGGTGAAATCTTTTGACAAGTGTTTTGAATTTTTTTTGTATTTTTGACCATTCTAAACCAATAGATACCCCAATAATACTAAATGCCTTAACATCATTATGATTAAATTTAAATTGACTCATGTGGTTAAATTGTCTTTTTGATTTATCTAGCTCATCTTTTAAAGCATTATTCCATAAAACTTTAAAAAAATTATCTGATGAACTGAAACTTTGTGTTGGTTTGTGCCAAGTTAGATCTGATTTAATAAACTTATAAATCTGGTCATCGTTCATTCCAGAAAAATAATTCCAATTTTTATTAAATTCTTTTACATGGCTTAAACATAGAAGGCGATATTTTTTACTATTATCTTTTTCTACAGGCGCTTTATATTCACCAATTTCAATACAATTATTCCAATCACATATATTTTTCATAGTATATAATAATAAATAATATTTATGGATATACATCAATTAATTTCAATTATAAAAAATAAAATTGAAAAAAATATAATTGTTCAAGAAATGAGTGTAAATGATAAAACTTATTTACATAAAAACCATTTGTCACATCAAGAAGGAAAATTTCATATCCAATTAATTATTAAGTCATCAGAGTTATTAAAATATAATAAAATTCAGGCTACAAAAAAAATTTATAATATTTTAGATGATGAAATTAAAAAATATATACACTCAATACAATTACTTATTAACTAACTCTTTTTTCAAGAATTCATTAATTATATTTTTTTTAAAATGAGATTTATATGTAGTTTTGCCAATTTCGGTTAATAATACTAAATTAATATTATTGCTATTATTTTTTTTATCTTTTTGCATAAAGGATATTATTTTATTAATTTTTTTTTTTGAAAAAAAATTATTTATATTTCTAGGTAAATTTAATTTTTTAAAATGATTAATAATTTCGTTATAATCATTTTTGTTTAAGAATTTTTTTTCATATGCAAAATTTGATGCAGATATAATACCTAATAAAACTGCTTCACCATGATTAAGATTCTTTGAATAATTATTAGTTGCTTCATAAGCGTGAGCAAATGTATGACCAAAATTTAAAATTTTCCTAATATTTTTTTCTTTTTCATCTTTTTTAACAATATTTTTTTTTATTAAACAACTTTCATATATTGCTTTTTCAATATAAGGACTTTTTAATTTTAATATATTTTTTCCATTTTTGTCTAAAAAAACAAATAATTTTTTATTTTTTATTAATGAATGTTTTAATATTTCAGCATAGCCACACACAATCTCTCTTTTTGGTAAAGACTTTAAAAAATTTATATCCGAAACTACTAAACTCGGTTGATAAAAACTTCCAATTAAATTTTTACCATACTTTGAATTAATTCCAGTTTTTCCTCCAATTGAAGAATCTACTTGTGCAAGTAAAGTTGTTGGAATATTTATAAATTTTATTCCTCTTTTTAAAATACTAGCTGCAAAACCAGATACATCTCCCGTAATACCCCCGCCAATAGATATTAAACAATCATTTCTATGGAAGTTATTTTTTAAGAGAATATTTAAAATTTTATTTATACTTTTAAAATTTTTATTAATTTCATTCGATTTAAAAAAATAAAAAAATTTTTCTTTATTCTTAAACGATTGACAAATTTTATTTACTATTTTCTTTGGCACTTTTTTATCAATTACAAAAAGACATTTTTTATAATTTAAAAGGTTATTTTTTAAAATTTTAGAAAAATTATTTGATAAATTTTTTCCAACAATAACATTATATGATTGGTTTAATGTGTTGACTTTTATTTTAGAAACTCTCATGTATTCCTACAATCTTATCTACTATTTCTTTTTTAGTCATATTGTTACAATTTATTCTATATTTTGATTTAGAATAAACTTTAGATCTACTAAATATTAACTTTTTTATCTCATTATCACTTAAATTTTCTATAAGTGGTCTTTTTTTATTTTTTCTAATTCTGTTAATTATTATCTTAGCATTACAATCTAACCAAATAGTTTTACTTTTTTGTGTCTCTTTCCTTATTTTATTATTAACAAATCCTCCACCCCCAAGTGATATAACGCAATTTACTTTATTTAATAAATTTAGTGTCATTTTTTCTTCTATAGATCTAAATTCAATTTCTCCTTTTTTTTCAAATATTTCTGATATTGACATTTTAATTTTACTTTCAATTTCATGATCAACATCATAGAACCTTAAATTCAATCTTTTTGCTAAAAAACTTCCTATTGTTGATTTTCCAGATCCCATCATACCCAACAAAACTAGGTTTTTTTTTGATTTCATAAGTTCAGTATTGAAAAAACACAAATATGTCTTAATTTGAAATTATTAAACGATATATGCAATTTCAAAAAAAAACAAGTCTTG
>MDSV01130006.1_pt1 | contig 10650 bp, 9 predicted proteins | sample 810851 | NCBI WGS metagenome assembly MDSV01 (sample SAMN05326640, study PRJNA326480) | marine metagenome | isolation source: seawater | place: Atlantic Ocean: North East | collected 2012 | reverse complement strand
TTGGGTTCGGTGTTTGCTCAGTTTGGATCATGATAACAATTTTATATTATATCAAACCAACTTTTTCACGTACATTTTTAAGGTTTTCCTCAGCAATAATCCTTGCTTTTTCAGCACCTTTTCTTAAAACATCGCTTAAATGCGTCTTATCGCCCAACAATTTTTTAATTTCTTTTCCAACTGGACATATTTCATTTATTAAAAGATCTGCAAGTTTGTTTTTTAAATAAGAATATTCCTTTCCTGACATCTCTTTTAAAACTTTTTCTAAATTGCTCTTAGATAATTCTGAATATATGTTTAGCAAATTTAATGCTTCTGGTTTTTTTTCTAATGAATGGAGATTATCAGGTATTGGCTCCGAGTCAGATTTTGCTTTCTTAATTTTTTTAAGTATATCATCAGCATTATCTTTAAGATTAATTCTAGAATAATCAGACTCTTCTGATTTGCTCATTTTTTTCGTTGCATCTCTTAAGCTCATAACTCTTGAAATATTTTTTAAAATCAGTGGTTCAGGCAAAGGAAAGAAACCATCACACTTAAAATCATTATTAAATTTTTGAGCAATATCCCTCGATAACTCTAAATGTTGTTTTTGATCTGCGCCCACAGGCACATGCGTTGCTTTATAAAGCAAGATATCTGCAGCCATTAAATTTGGATAAATATAAAGACCTACACTTGCTTTTTCTTTATCTGAACCAGCTTTATCTTTAAATTGAGTCATTCTGTTTAACCAGCCTAGCCTTGATACACAATTTAAAATCCATGCTAACTCAGAATGACCAGAAACCGATGATTGGTTAAAGATAATACTTTTTGAAGGATCTAACCCTGAAGCAATAAATCCAGCGGTAGTCTCTAAAATATTATTTTTAAGATCAGCAGGTTTTTGAAAAACGGTTATTGCATGTAAATCTACAACACAATAAATACAGTCTATTTCGTTTTGAAGTGAAACAAAGTTTTTGAGTGCTCCTAAATAATTACCCAAATGTAAATTACCAGTTGGTTGTACGCCAGAAAATACTAGTTTTTTCTTACTCATTCTAATTTGTTTTAAAGTTTTTCGTTTTTAATACTCCAGTTAGATAGCACGATATCAAATAAACACTACCAACAAAACAAACAATTGTAATCAAATAAACTGATTTATATTTAAATGTGTAGTCTAAATAGTTAGAATAATGATTTAAAGCTACAATTAATAGAAATGACATTAAAACTGTTGAAAAAATAATTTTGAAAATACTTTTTATTAAATAGTCTTTTAGTAATAAATAATTTTTTAAATTGAGTAACAGGATATAAACTAATACACCGATCCATGTCGATATTGAAGTTGCAATTGGGATGATAATAAATCCAATCTTATTAAAAAAAGTTATACTAATAATAATATTCAGCACAACTACAAAACTAGAGATATAGAATGGCGTTTTCGTATCGTTCCTTGCAAAAAAGAAATTGGACAAGATCTTAATTAAAGCAAAAGCTGGAATACCATAACCAAAATATTTTAAAGCAGAAGCAGTCATTTCAACATCTTTAATATTAAAAGATCCATATCCAAATAACGCATTTATTATTTCATCAGAAGCTAAAATTAAACCAATGCTGGCAGGTATTGATAATGCAAGGCATAACTCAATGGATCTACTTTGTATATTCGAAATCTTAAAAATATTTCTCTTTTTAAAGGCTTTTGATAAAACTGGCAACGAAACGGTTCCGACTGCAATACCGGCGATTGCTAAATTAATCTGATAAATACGATCAGCATAGTATAAATATGATACAGCACTAGCTTGAAAAGAAGCAATGATTGTACCAACTAAAATATTCACCTGCGTAACACCAGATGACAAAATACTTGGAAGTAATTTTTTGAAAAATAATTTAACTTTTTTAGTTAATCTAATTTTAAACTCAAATGATGGCTTGTAATATTTTTTAGTAAAAACAGCTAAATAAATTAATTGAATAATTCCTGCTAAAGTTACTCCATAGGAAAGTTGTTTGGCAAAGTTTAAATTTAAAATGTATGAGGTCAACAGACTTAATATAAGAACTATGTTTAAAATTATTGGGGCTGCAGCTGCAGCACCAAATCTATTATTTGAATTTAAGATGCCTGAAAAAAAAGATGATAAACTTACAAATAATAAAAAGGGGAATGTTATTCTTGTAAATTCTACAGCGAGATTAAACTTTTGTGTGTTTTCAAAAAAACCAGGAGCGATTAAATAAACAATATAGGGTGTAAAAATTTCTACTATAAAAATTATGAATAAAAGAATTAAAATTAAAAAATTAAAAATATCGTCCGCAAATTTCTTCCCTTTTTTCTTGTTGTCTATTTTTTCTGACGTATAACTTGGTATAAACGCTGCGTTAAAAGTTCCCTCAGCAAACAGCCTTCTAAAAGTATTAGGTAGTCTAAAGGCCACAAAAAATGCATCGGCGTAAATAGATGTTCCTAAAAATATTGCAATTAATATGTCTCTGAGATAGCCTAAAATTCTACTTAATAAAGTAAAAAAACTAAAAATATATGTTGAAGATAATAAATTCATATTGTTTCTAAATTAAGCCACAAATAAAGTTATATTACATGCTCATAATTTAAATGACAAAAAAATCTAAAATTGATCATTATTCAGATAAAGAAGCTCTAGATTTTCATATAAAAGGAAAGTCTGGCAAAATTGAGATATCTTCTTCTAAGCCGCTTACAACAAAAAGAGATTTATCTCTTGCTTATTCGCCAGGTGTAGCTGCCCCTGTAAAAGAAATAGCAAAAAATCCAGATAGTGCTTACGACTATACTAGTAAAGGCAATTTGGTTGCAGTCATAAGTAATGGTTCTGCAATTTTGGGTTTAGGAAATCTTGGTTCTCTTGCTTCAAAACCTGTTATGGAAGGCAAATCAGTTTTGTTCAAAAGGTTTGCTGATATTGATTCTATCGATATTGAAGTAAATAGTAACAATGTTGAGTCTATAATTGAAACTATAAAAAATATTGGTGGAACATTTGGAGGTATAAATCTAGAAGATATTGCTGCTCCGGATTGTTTTGTTATTGAACAAAAACTTAAAGAAGTTTTAGATATTCCAATTTTTCATGATGATCAGCACGGTACAGCAATAATTACTTTGGCAGCTTTGATTAACGCACTAGATATATCAAAAAAAAAAATTGAAAATGTAAAAATAGTTGTTAATGGAGCAGGTGCCTCTGCTCAAGCTTGTACCAATTTATTTAAAAGCTCCGGTGTTAAAAGTGAAAACATAATTATGTGTGATAGCAAAGGAATCATTTATCAAGGAAGAAAAAATATTGATCAGTTTAAATCTGCTTTTGCATCTAAAACTAAATTAAGAACATTAGAGGAAGCCATGAAAGATGCTGATGTATTTTTAGGTTTATCCGCTAAAGATGTAGTCTCAAAAGAAATGATTATATCAATGGCAAAAAATCCAATAATCTTTGCTTGTGCTAATCCTGACCCAGAGATTAAACCTGAAATTATTAATGAAGTAAGATCTGATGCAATTGTGGCAACCGGAAGATCAGATTACCCAAATCAAGTAAATAATTTAATTGGTTTTCCTTACATATTTAGAGGAGCATTAGATGTAAGGGCAAAAGAAATAAACGAAAAGATGAAAGTAGCAGCTGCCAAAGCAATTGCTAAATTGGCTAGGGAAGATGTGCCGGATGAAGTTGTTTCAGCTTACGGTGGAGATAGGCCAAAATATGGAAAAGATTACATAATCCCCTCAACTTTTGATCCAAGATTAATAAGTGAAATTCCTGCAGCTGTTGCGGAGGCTGCTATAAAAAGCGGAGTAGCAAGAAAAGAAATAAAAGATTTTGAAATTTATAAAGATGAACTTACCAATCGTTTAGATCCAACAATGTCTTTAATGCAAGGTATAAATGCAAAAGTAAGAAAAAATCCAAAAAGAGTTATATTCGCAGAGGGTGAAGATGAAAATATGCTTAAAGCAGCTATAGAATTTGGAAAAAACAAATTAGGTTCACCTATACTAATTGGAGCCGAAAAAAGAATAAGAGAACAGTTAAAAAAAATTGGTTTAGATGAAAACCATAAAATTGAGATAGTAAATTCAACTGATAGGGAGAAAAGAGAGAAATACGTTAAACATCTATACAAAAAATTACAAAGAGAAGGTCAGCTAGAACGAGATGTAGATCGGTTGGTGCGAAATGATCGTATTGCATGGGGAGCATCAATGATAGCTTGTAAAGATGCTGATGCAATGGTTACGGGAAACATAAGACATTATGCTGCTTCAGTAGAGAAATTAAAAAAAGTTGTAGAACCAAGACCTGGTGAAGAAATTTTCGGAATGACTATGATTAATTCAAAAGGAAAAACAATATTAGTAGCTGACACAAACGTAAAAGATTTTCCATCTGCTCAAAGATTGGTAAATGTTTCTAAATCATGTGTTCGTGTTGCAAGATTATTCGGATTTGATCCTAAAGTAGCATTCCTTTCGCATTCAACATTTGGAAATCCAATATCAAAAAATACAAAGCATGTAAGAGATGCAATTGAGTTATTAAAAAAAGAAAGTGTTGATTTCGATTTTGATGGAGAGATGCAACCTGATGTTGCCTTAAACCCAATCTACCAAGAAACATATCCTTTCTCTAAGATTGTCGGTAATGCTAATATACTTATAATGCCAGCGTTACATAGTGCTGCGATTTCTACTAAACTGATGAAAGTATACGGCGGAGCAAAATTAATAGGTCCTTTATTGATTGGTTTAGGTCTACCAATTGAGGTAGCACCTTTGAGATCGAGCACTTCAGATATTTTAAACTTGGCTTCGGTAGCAGCCTATTCTTCTGATGTAATAGATTATTCTAACTAAAGTTTATTTCGACTTAACTCAGAGGCTAAATATATTGAAGGTATAACTTCTTTGACATCATAAATTTTATTAGCTTCGTTTATAACCTCTTTTTTTTCCTCATTATCCATTGCAATACCAAAAATATATATATTTCTATTTATGGTTTCTAAAGTGTAATTTCTTGCTTTCGTTTTTTTGTTAAATATTAAAGCCGACCTTAGTTGGCTTGTGATTAAGACATCTTTTGCTGTACTTTTAAAATTGCTTTGACCTTTAATAGTAATAGCATTTTTTACCGATCGAACACCTTTTGTTTCCCAAGCAAGTTTTGTAATTTTGATCTTATCTTCTGGAGCATCTACTTTACCTGACAAAAATATTCTACCGTCTATTACTTCTGATTGAATAGTTAAAAAATATTTTTTATCAGTCAAAGTAAGTCTAGCTGTTAAATTTTTTTGCATAATTGTATCGTCAATTTGCATTCCTATTGTTCTTGGATCAAATGTTATATCTACCCCTGTTCCAAATTTTCCTACTGAGGTACAAGAAATTAAAAAAAATACTATTAATAAACTAACTAATTTTCTCATTTTTTTGTATATTCAAACATATTTGGTAGATTTTTTTCTTATTAATTTTTTCTGATTCAAATAGTAAATTAACTGTATCTTTCAAAGTATATCTCTTTAAAAAAATTTTTGCTTTTTTTGTTATTTTTTTTTCATCAAAGAGTTTATCTTTAATATTTTTTTCTGATAATACAACTGTTAACTCACCTTTAAGTGGAGTTTTAAACATATTAATTTCATCAATATTCTCTCTTAAGAACGTTTCATGTAACTTAGTTATCTCTTTTGCTATTAGTAATTTTCGATTAGGAAAATGTTTTTTAAAGTTTTTTAAATAAAAGTTAATTTTGTTTCCTGGTATAAAAAAAACTTGAGAGTAAACTTGCTCAGAAAGAATTTTAAGAACTTTTTCCAATTCATTTTCAGTTTTGGGTAAAAAACCATAAAAAAAGAATTGATCTTTAAATCCCGATATACTCATAGCAGCTGTCACAGCTGAAGCACCTGGGATTGGAGCTATATTAATACCTTTCTCGATACATTTTTGAATTAATAAACGACCTGGATCCGAAATTGTTGGAGTTCCAGCGTCAGATATTAAAGACAAAATTTTGCCTTCATTTAAATATCTTATAACATTATCAAGTTTCTTCTTCTCATTAAATTTATGATAAGAAATTAACTTTTTTTTAATTTTTAAGTGTTTTAGTAACTTAAGAGAATGTCTAGTGTCCTCACATAAAATAAAATCTGAGTTTTTTAAAACATCTATTGCTCTAATAGTTATATCATCAAGATTTCCAATAGGTGTTGAAACAATATATAAGGTTTTTATAGAAAATTTCATATTATGAAAAATATAGTTATAACAATTCTATCTTATTTATTAATCTTTTTTAATTCTAATTTATTAAGCAGCGAAAACACTAAAACTCTAAAAATAGGTTTACTAGCACCTTTAAGTGGAGAATATAAAGAATTAGGAACGTCTCTGTTATATTCATTGCAGTTAGCTTTAGACGAAATTGACGACAAAAATGTTTATATAGTGCCCCAAGACTCTGGGTCAAATGATAAGAAGAAACTTAACAGTGCAGTAAAAGAAATAAAAAAAAAAGGTATCAATATTGTTATAGGGCCTATAAATAATAATGATTTTGATGAGGTAAAAAAATTTAATGATATTACTTTTATTTCTCCATCAAACATAAACCCTGAATTTCAACAAAACGTAATTAGTATTGGTATTAGTTTTGAGTCTCAAATTAAATCTCTCTTAAAATTTATTAAACAACAGAAGAAAAATAAAACTGTGATCTTAATCCCTCAAAATAATTACACCAATTTAATAGAGAAAAAGTTAAATAAGTTTGAACTTAAAGGATATAAAATCTTTAAATACAATCCTGATCCAAAAATTCTTACCGGTGAAATAGAGGTGCTTACAAATTATTCGCAAAGGAAAAAAAATTTAGAATTAAGAAAAAAAATGTTTGAGGATAAAGAAGATGAGCAGTCAAAACGTCAATTAGAAAGATTGGAACAAAAATATACTCTAGGAGATGTAAACTTCGATTCAGTAATAATAATTGATTTTGGTAGTAGTTTAAAAAGTGTTTTGACTTCTTTAATATTCACTGATGTTGACCAAGAAAAAGTTTTATTTACCACGGTGAATCAATGGTTCGATGAAAGTATATTTTATGAAAATACAGTTAAAAGTTTGTATTATCCATCGGTTGATTATAAAGAATTTAAAAAATATAAAGACAATTATTTTAAAACTTTTGATAATTTTCCAAGTGAAATAACTATATTAGCATACGATGCTTTAGGGTTAATCTACTATGTTTGGAAAAAAAATGGCAAAATAAATTCAACTAATGATTTTGCTTTTAAAGGAAAAATAAAAGGTAAAATTGGAACTTTTAGATTTAGTAACAAGCAAATAATTCAAGATCTTAATATTTATAAAGTTGAAAACAATAAATTTAAAAAATTTTAATTTTTTTTTTTAGTTTTTGGAAAGCAATATATCTATGATCCATTTTAATTTTTTTTGATTTTGACATTTGCCCAAATGTAATCAGTTTAGAATTAGGAATAAAAATTGAGTCATATCCAAAACCTTTACTGCCAAGAATCTTGTAAGCGATTGAACCATTTACTTTGCCAATTACAGTAATTATTTTTTTTTTAGGAATTTTTAAAGATAAACTACACACAAAAGTTGCAGATCTATCTTTTTTATTCTTTAATTTTTTTAATATAAATTTCATCGCCTTATAAAAACTGCCATATTTTTTTGCCCATCTGGCAGAGTAAATGCCTGGTTTTCCACTAAGAGCCTTTATACATAGTCCTGAGTCATCGGAAATCACAGGCAATTTAGTTAATTTTGAAAAGTATCTTGCTTTTAATATTGCATTAGCTGAAAAGCTTTTTCCTGTTTCTTTTGGACTTTTAATTTTAAGTTTAATTGGTGATACTTTCTTAATCCTTTTAGAAATCAGATAGCTTATTTCGCTAAATTTTCCTTTATTGTGAGTACCAATTAAAATTTTTTTCATTTATATCTAGTAATTTAAAATTAACTTACTATATAGCAATTATTATGAGTGAAGATAATCAAAAAAATCATAGTTCGGTCGAGGAAAATACCGAAAAAGACAAACTTAAAAAAAAGGAAATAAGCTTAGAAGATAAGCTTAAAGAAGCTGAAGATAAGTTATTAAGATCTTTGGCTGAAATTGAAAATCAAAGACGTAGGTTCGAAAAAGATATTAAAGATGCTTTTGAGTTCGGATCATTTAATTTTGCAAAAGAAAGTCTCGCGATTTTAGATAATCTTCAAAGAGCAAAATTAGCTATTAAGAATGACGAACAACTTAAAAAGAATAAAGATTTAGATAAATTTTTAGAAAATCTAACAATTATAGAAAAAGATTTGATCAGTATTTTTGAAAAAAATAGAATAAAAAAGATTGATACTAAAAACAAAAAATTTGATCCAAATTTGCATCAAGCGATGTCAGAAATTGAAGATGATAGTAAAAATACTGGAAGTATTCTTGAAGAAATTCAGTCTGGTTATATGTTAGGTGAGAGACTTTTAAGGCCAGCATTAGTAAGCGTAACGAAGAAAAAAACAGCTAAAACAACGGAAAATAATCAAAAAAAAGAGGATAAATAGACTTGTAGAAAGAAAAAAAACACCCATATAAAAAAAGTATTAATTAAAGGAATTTAAATATAATGAGCAAAGTAATTGGAATAGATTTAGGAACAACAAACTCATGCGTTTCGATCATGGACGGCTCTCAAGCTAAAGTGTTAGAAAATGCTGAGGGAGCTAGAACTACACCTTCAGTCGTTGCATTTTTAGAAAACGAAGAAAAACTTGTTGGACAACCAGCTAAGAGACAAGCAGTAACTAATGCAAAAGATACTATTTTTGCAACAAAGAGATTAATCGGTAGGTCTTTTGAAGACGAAACAGTTAAAAAGGATATTGGTAGAGTGCCTTTTAAGATAATCAAATCAGATAATGGAGAAGCTTGGGTTGAGGGAAAAGGAAAAAAATATTCACCCTCTCAAATTTCTGCTTTTGTCTTACAAAAAATGAAAGAAACTGCAGAAAAATATTTGGGTCAAGCTGTATCAAAAGCAGTAATTACTGTACCTGCATATTTTAATGATGCTCAAAGACAAGCTACAAAAGACGCAGGCAAAATTGCAGGTTTAGAAGTTTTAAGAATTATTAACGAGCCAACAGCTGCGGCTTTGGCTTACGGATTGGATAAAAAAAATGGTCAGAAAATTGCTGTATACGATTTAGGCGGAGGAACATTCGATGTTTCAATATTAGAAATTGGAGACGGGGTTTTTGAAGTTAAGTCTACAAATGGAGATACCTTTTTAGGAGGTGAAGATTTCGACGACGCAATAGTAAAATATCTAATAGATGAATTTAAAAAAGATAATGGTATCGATTTAAAAAACGATAAATTAGCTTTGCAAAGATTAAAAGAAGCTGCAGAAAAGGCGAAGATAGAATTGTCTTCAGCTGCTCAAACAGAAATAAATTTGCCTTTCATAACTGCAGATAAAACTGGACCGAAACATGTTAATCTTAAACTCACAAGAGCAAAAGTTGAAGCTCTTGTGTCTGATCTTGTTGAGAGAACTTTAGAACCTTGCAAAGTCGCTCTTAAAGACTCTGGATTCTCAGCTGCAGAAATTAACGAAGTGGTATTAGTTGGAGGAATGACTAGAATGCCTAAAATCGTCGAAACAGTAAAGAATTTTTTTGGGAAGGAGCCTAACAAAAGCGTTAATCCTGATGAAGTAGTTGCTATGGGTGCAGCTATACAAGCAGGTGTACTACAAGGTGATGTTAAAGATGTTTTGCTGTTGGATGTAACTCCATTATCTTTAGGAATAGAAACATTAGGTGGAGTTTCCACAAAGCTAATTGAAAAAAATACAACAATACCGACTAAAAAAAGCCAAGTTTTTTCTACGGCAGAAGACAATCAACCAGCTGTTTCGATTAGAGTATTGCAAGGTGAAAGAGAAATGGCGGCTGATAATAAAATTTTAGGAAATTTCGAGTTAGTTGGAATTCCACCCGCTGCAAGAGGTACACCTCAAATAGAAGTTACATTCGATATAGATGCTAATGGTATTGTCAATGTATCTGCTAAAGATAAAGGGACAGGAAAAGAACAGAAAATTCAAATACAAGCATCTGGTGGTTTATCAGAGGAAGAAATCCAAAAAATGGTTAAGGATGCTGAGGCAAATAAAGAAGCGGATAAAAAGAAAAGAGAGTCTGTGGACGCAAGAAATCAAGCAGATAGTCTAGTTTTTTCAACTGAAAAAAGTCTTAAAGAACATGGAGATAAGATCTCTGCTGAGGAGAAGAAAGCAATAGAAGATGGAGTTGCAGATCTTAAGAAATCTTTGGAGGGTACTGACTCAGAAGATATTAAGAAAAAAACACAAAGCTTAATTCAGGTTTCAATGAAATTAGGTGAAGCAGTTTACAAAAGTCAGCAAAAACCAGAAGCTAAAGAGCAAAAATCAAAAGACTCAAAACAAGCAGATAAAGATAACGTTGTAGATGCAGATTTTGAAGACGTAAAAGAAGATAAAGAAAAAAGCGCCTAAGATAATATA